>Ga0129306_1000190_pt1 | contig 106312 bp, 97 predicted proteins | sample P827metagenome_FD_94438 | JGI IMG/M metagenome (GOLD analysis project Ga0129306, IMG submission 94438) | Capybara group fecal microbial communities from Wisconsin, USA - P827 metagenome | ecosystem: Host-associated > Mammals > Digestive system > Large intestine > Fecal | place: USA: Wisconsin...
TACCCGTTCCCATTCCGAACACGGAAGTCAAGCTCTCTAACGCCGATGATACTGCTTAATTGTGGGAAAGTAGGTAGCTGCCAGGCTTTTTTTTGCCCGCTGATATTTAACGCATTTACGATGGTGGGCAAGCTGCCAGGCTTTTTTTTGTTTAAATCGAAGGGTTATATGAAGTTTGATGGACTTATACTTGATGTAGACGGAACTATTTGGAATACAACTTCAATCGTTGCAGATGCATGGAATGAAGCTATAGAAGAAAATTTTCCAGAAGTTAAACGTGTGACTGCCGGGATTCTTGAAAATCAGTTTGGTAAGACGATGGATGTGATTGCAAAAAATCTTTTCCCGGAGCTTGATGACGGTCAGAAAAAAATCCTTATAGATAAATGTGCAGAACACGAACAGAAAGCTCTTTTAGAAAATAAAAAAGATGTCACATATAAAAATGTGCGCGATACCATAAAAAAACTTTCAGAAAAAATTCCCCTGTTTATTGTGAGTAACTGTCAGTCAGGTTATATAGAGCTTGTTATTGAAAAAAATAAAATAAAAGATTTTATAACAGATTTTGAGTGCTTCGGGGATACTGGAATGGAAAAAGATCAGAATATTTCTCTACTTGTAAAAAGAAATTCTTTAAAATCTCCAGTCTATGTCGGTGATACACAGGGTGACTACGATGCATGCAAAAAAGCAGAAGTGCCGTTTGTGTGGGCTTCATATGGCTTTGGAAAAACAGAAGATGAAAATTATTTTGCAAAGATAGATGATTTTTCAGAACTTGAAAAAATTTTATTTTAATTTTTTCTTCAATTATTTATTATCATTATTAACTTTTTCTGTTAAAATGATGTATAATGATATGAGGGGATGATTATGAATAATACCAAATACAAAATAATTCATGCACTCTGGTTTATTTTCTGTTCAGCAGTTGTTTTACTTGCAGAGAATTTCGTTCTCATAAAAAATATTTTTCCAAATGCTCTTAGAATTTTTCTTTTTATACTTCTTACCAGTGCAGTTATTTTCATCAACATTCATCCGGATCTCGTTAATAAAATAAAAAATCCAAAACTTCATCATTGTGCAGGCGGCTTGTTTTTAATAAAGATTTTTCTTCTTACAGTTGTTGTTTCACTTTGTCTTTTTCTTTTCGGTTTGTATGGTTTAAGATTTAAAAGTCCTGCTAAATATGAATCTTACTTTTTTGCGAGTGTTCATTTTTATGGAATCAAAAATTTAGTCTGGATTTATTTAATTGAATTTGTAATTTTCTGGAATGGAATTATACGCATTTACATTTATTCAAAGCAGCTTGGAATTAAAATGAGAGTTGTCGGTGCATTGTGTGGACTTATTCCTGTTGTTCATCTTATTGTTCTCTGGAAAATAATTAAAATTGTTGGATATGAAGTTCAACTTGAAAGTTCAAAAGAAGAATTGAATGAAATGCGTAAAGATAAAAAAATCTGTAGAACAAAATATCCTGTTGTAATGATTCACGGAATTTTCTTCCGTGATTTTAAATATTTTAATTACTGGGGAAGAATTCCTGTTGAACTTGAAAAAAATGGTGCAGATATTTATTACGGTAATCACGAATCTGCAACGCCTGTAAATAAAGCAGGTGAAGAGCTTGCAGCACGCATTAAAGAAATTCTTAAAGAAACTGGAGCAGAAAAGGTTAATATCATAGCACATTCTAAAGGCGGTCTTGACAGCCGTTATATGATAAGTAAATGTGGAATGGATAAATATGTTGCAAGTCTTACTACAATTAACACTCCACATCGTGGATGTGAGTTTGCAGACTATCTCCTTGATAAAAAGATTTCAAAGAATAATCAGGAACTTGTTGCAGCTGCATATAATGCTGCGTTGAAAAATCTTGGTGATAAAGAACCTGATTTTCTTTCTTCGGTTTCTGATTTAACTCATTCAGCGTGTGAGAAATTTAATAATGATGTAAAGGACTCTGACAAGGTTTATTATCAGAGCTTCGGTTCAAAACTTAATTTTCCAAAGTCTGGTCAATTTCCGCTTAACTATTCTTACAGACTTGTTAAAAAGTTTGACGGAGCTAACGATGGTCTTGTCGGTGAAAAATCATTTGAGTGGGGAAGTAAGTTTACATTTATCACGACTTCCGGCATAAGAGGAATTTCTCACGGTGATATGATCGATCTTAATAGAGAAAATATTCCTGGATTTGATGTAAGGGAATTTTACGTTCAGCTTGTATCAGACTTAAGGGAAAAAGGTTTCTAGTTGTTAAAAGATCTGTAAATTACACCGCCACCGATTATGACACCGTCTTTATAAAGAACTGCAGACTGTCCGGGTGCTACGGCACGCTGCGGTTCTTTAAATGTAATTTTCCATGGCTGTCCCTTAAAATTATCTTCTGAATCTGCATTGTATTTTTCAACTACAGCAGGAACAGGACGGCTTGCAAGTCTTATCTTTACCATTGCTTCAAAACATTCTTGTGGTTCAATTTCACATGGCCATACAAAATCATCTGCGATAAGTCCGTCAGAGTTTAAAGCTTCGTTTGGTGCAAGAACTACTATGTTGTTTTTTGCATCAATCGAATGAACATAAACAGGGTAGTTTACTGCGACACCAAGTCCCCGTCTTTGTCCGACCGTATAATGCTCAATTCCACGGTGCCGGCCGAGAATGTGTCCATCAAGGTCAATTATGTCACCTGGTACAGAAGGACGGTCAGAGAAAATAAGATCAAAATATTCTTCACCGATAAAGTCCTGACTTTCTTCACGGTCTGCTGCATCAAGATTTGATTTTTTTGCAAGTTCGATAACTTCTTCTTTTTTCATTGCGGCTAGAGGAAACCTTACTTTTTCCAGAACTTCAGATGGAACTCTGTAAAGAAAGTAAGTCTGGTCTTTTGAAACATCTTCTGCACCCGCGATCATACACGGTTTTTTTTCTGTCTGCCAGAGTCCGTGTTCTGGTCTAACAATCTTTGCATAGTGTCCTGTACAGAAATAATCATATTCAATTCCAAGGTTTTCAATTCCTTTTAATAATGCTCCGAATTTTATAAGCATGTTGCAGCGGATGCACGGATTTGGTGTTCGGCCGCTTCTATATTCATTTTTAAAATATTCAAGAATTTCTTTTTTATATGTTTCTTTAACATCGATTACATGATATTCGATGTTGTGATCCTGGCAGAATTTTCTGCATTGTCCGATATTTTCTTCTTCGCCCGGACCAAAACATGATTCACGGATTTTTTTTCCGGTTTTTATTTCGGGGATGCTTCCGTCCCAGAGTGACATAGTAGCACCGATAACTCTGCATCCTTTCTGTAAAAGAAGAAGAGCTGTAAGTGTTGAGTCTACTCCACCTGACATTCCGACAACAACTGTGTCTCCGGCCTGTGGCATATTCTGCATAATGTAATTCATATTCACCTACTATATCACAAGGTTGAATTTTGTTAAAGTACGGCTTTTATATCTTTTAAAGCATTTACTGCTGAACCGGACTTTACAACTGCAGTTTCAAATTTATCAACTGCTTCCATTTTTTCATCTAGAACAGTATCGATGCTGGTCTCAAAAGAAAATTCAATTTCTGCTCTGTCAAGAATTTGAACTGCAAGTTTTGCCATCTTTACAGCATGAACTTCTTTTAAGCCGAGAAGAACATAAAGAAATGCAGAAGCTCTTCCACAGACTTTATCACATATAGAGTATTCTGAATAATCTTTTTGGCTTTCTATAAGTTCAACAAGATTAATCAAGCCTCTTTCTGAACATGTTATTATGTCATCATCCTTTACAAGAACAAAACTGTATTTTCCCTGAGCAAAAATTTCTTTAGCTTTTTCCAGATCTTTCATATTTTAAATTATACTGTTTTTTTTTAATAATTTCCATATTGCATAAACTACCGATAATTTGTAAAATTATTCAAATTTATAGTATTCAGCATTTTATGCAATTTTGAGGACAAAGTATTGAAAAAGAATTTAGACAATGCCTTTCTAAAACACCTTGCTGTCGTTGCACAGAAAAACGACGTAATTAATCCCGAACTCTATGAAAAATATGATGTAAAACGCGGACTCAGATATTCTAACGGGACTGGTGTTCTTGTAGGTCTTACAAAAATCGGTGATGTAGTTGGATACGAGCTTAAGGACGGAAAAAAAGTTCCGATTCCTGGAAAGCTTTTGTACCGCGGTTATGACATTGCAGAGCTTGTACATGATTCAGAAAAGCATAATGACTTTGGTTACGAACAGTCTGTTTATCTTCTGATGTTCGGAAAACTCCCGACTAAAAAACAGCTTGAAGATTTTAAAAAATATCTTGGTTCTCTTCGTGTTCTTCCGCCAAACTTTACAGAAGACATGATTATGAAGGCGCCTTCCAACGACATCATGAATAAAATTGCCCGCGGTGTTCTTGCAAGTTATTCTTATGACAAAGACCCTGAAAACCGCAGCATCGATAACATCATGAGACAGTGTCTTGAGCTTGTTGCACGTTTTTCTACTCTTGCAGCTTATGCTTACCAGGCAAAGAGAAGATATTATGACGGACAGAGCATGTATATTCACAATCCTAATGTAGAGCTTTCTACTGCAGAAAACTTTTTACATTTGATACGCTTTGACGGAAAATATACAAAGCTTGAAGCACAGATTCTTGACCTTGCCCTTATTCTTCATGCAGAACACGGTGGTGGTAACAACTCATCTTTAACAGTTCACGTTGTTTCTTCTGCAGATACAGATACTTATTCTGCAATGGCTGCTGCTGTAGGTTCCCTTAAAGGAAGAAGACATGGTGGTGCCAACATCCGTGTTATGGAAATGATGGATGACCTTAAAGCTCACGTTAAAGACTGGACAAGCGACAAACAGATCCGTGATTATCTTACACTTGTTGCAACAAAAAAAGCTTTTGATAAAACAGGTTTGATTTACGGAATGGGACACGCAATCTATACTGTTTCTGATCCTCGTGCAGTTCTTTTAAATGAACTTGCAGAAAAACTTGCAAAGCAGAAAGGCTGTCTTGACGAGTTTAAATTATATAAGCGCATCGAAAAAATTGCTCCGGAAGTAATTTATTCAATTCACGGAACAGGAAAGAAAATCTGCGCAAACGTAGACTTTTTCTCGGGCTTTGTTTATACAATGCTCAATATTCCCCGTGAACTTTTTACACCGCTTTTTGCAATTTCGCGTATCGCAGGATGGAGTGCTCACCGCATAGAAGAGGTAAGTGCTGGCGGAAGAATTTACCGTCCGGCTTATAAGAATATCTGTCCTGTTCATAAATATGTAAAGATCGATGACAGATAGACTTGATAAAATACTCGGTCATAAAGGTTTTGGAACTCGAAAGGATGTAAGGCGCATGGTTCGTGCCGGCCGTGTTTTAGTAAACGGTGAGGCTGTTAACGACCCGGGCGTTCACTGTGACATTGACCGTGACGAAATCTGCGTTGACGGTGAAGTTTTAACTCTTGAAAAAAACATTTATCTTATGATGAATAAGCCTCAGGATGTTGTCTGTGCAAATAAGGACGGGCTTCATTCAACAGTTTTTTCACTTTTAGATCAGGAGTACCAGAGCGGTTTTGCTCTTGAAAACCTTCACTTAATCGGCCGCCTTGACATTGACACAGAAGGCCTTCTGATTTTTACAACCGACGGAAAGCTTACTCACCGCCTTATTTCTCCAAAGACAAACTGTCCTAAAACTTATTTTGTCCGCCTCGAAAAAGCTCTCGACCAGAAACTTAAAGATGAATATCTGAAAAAACTTGAGCAGGGCTTTTACATCGAGCCTGAGGGCAACGAAGCAGAGTTTACATGTCTTCCTTCTAAAGTTGAATTTACTCAAAAAGACGATGAGGTTTTCCTTACGATTGTAGAAGGAAAATTTCACCAGGTAAAAAGAATGTTTAAAGCGCTTGGAAATGCTGTCGTTTACTTAAAGCGCGTTTCGATGAACGGCCTTAAGCTAGACGACAGTCTTGAATGCGGTCAATACAGAAAGCTTACGGCAGAAGAAATAGAGCTTCTGTCGCGTGAATTATAATTTCTTTTCTATATTTTCGTTTTCGCTAAAGACATTTATCTTGTTTATTTTTATTACAGGCGTTTTGCCTTCAAATGTAATGCGTGCCCTTGTTTCGCTTAACCAGTCAGTGCAGTTTGATTTCCATGAATAAATTCTCTGAACATTTTTAGAATTATCGATTTTATAAACATTTATCTGGTCCTGGGAGCAGTATGAATCATTTTTAAAGACGCTGTATACCATTACAAGATTTGAACCGTCATCCATTTCATAAAGGGTTGCTTTGTTTAAAACCTCTGAAGTATGCTCAAGAGCCGAGTTTGTGATGTACTGTCCTTCAAATTCAAAGCTGTTGAGTTTTGCAACTGTAACTGTAAACTTAGATAAAGTGTCATCAACCTTTACCGTAGGATCTGATTTTTTATTAATGAGATTGTCTGCATCTTTAATGATGACAGGGTAGAGTGAATACTGTTTCTGGAGCATCTGAGTGTAAAGGTAATCAAGCTTAAACTCGCTCTTAAGCTCTTTTTCGTGAGCTGCTCCCGGATAAACTCCCGAGCGTATAAACTCAAGCTGAAAGTCAGGATAAGGCTGCTGATACAAATCAAGTTCAAGGGATCTGCCTTTTTCCTTTAAGAATTTAAGATAACGCGTATAATGTGTTTCTCCGTTTTCGTTTACATCATATAATTCTTTTGATGAAAAAAGAGAATCATAGTTGTCTGCAGTAATTTCAAGCGGGTCGTAATAAAAATCCCATGGTGCTTCTTTTTCTTCAATGCAACTATGGGAATAATTAGTCGGATAAAGATCTTCTGTAAAATTAAGTGCTGCTCCGAAAACCCAGCCGAATTTTGGTTCGTCAGAATCCCATTTAAAACGCGGAATTATAATTTTAACCCAGTGTGAGGTAACGCCATAAAGAGTATCTTTTTTACCAATTCCGGCGATTTTAAAATAATCAAGATGTTTGGTTTTATACAGTACTGTAGATTTTTCATCAGGTTCTTCGTAAACAGATAATTCATCTTTTATGCGGTCATCAGAAACATTATTGACACACCAGATGTTCTCCCCGTAAAGATGCATTTCTCCTGATTCACGGTAAAAAGGTTTTAATGAATCCATATCCTTTATTACATCTTCATAAGTTTTTACATCAGGATTTATCTGATATGAAAAATATTTTAGAGAATAATCTCTTTCTGCTGTCCTGTCAAAATTAATATTGCCTCTTTCTGAAGCAGGAAACTGTCCGTTCCAGTAATTGTCATATATTTTTTTGTATTCAGCTTTTTTTAAACAGATTCCAAGTTTTGCAAGAGCATAAACATAGCTGTGTACCATTTCTGAGTCAGAAAACCAGTTTTTGATATTTCTGTCATAATATGAAACGCATTCATGCTGGTTTAATGCCCATGCTGTCTGTTCGCCAATCCAAAGGTTTTCTAAATCTTCCAGGCTTATATACGGAAAGTACAGCGAAATTAAATATGGATCTGCACCTCTTCCTTCCTGTAAGTAAAATGAATCTTCGTTAAAATCAAAAATCATCATCTGATAAGAATCAGTAGCAGAATCTGCTTCGGAATAAAAATCATTATCATCTGTCTTGTAAATATCTACATTAAGTAAAGTCTGATTGTCATTTTTTGATATATGGTAAGTTCCTTTTAAAACTCCATAGTCTGACTTAAACGTAAACTGAACATTACCCTTATCATAATACCTGAAAGTCATTATTCCCTGAATTTCATTTCCGTCATAATAAAATCTTGTTGGCGGAAAATATCCTGTCCACTGAAATCTGTCTAAATAATCTGTGATGTCATCTTTTCTTGTAAGAGATGCAAAATCTTTTTCTAAATAGTCAGGCGTGATGTCATTTACATCGACGTTTATATAAAACAGCTCTCTGTTTTTAACACATTCCCTTACAGGTGCTAAAACCTTTGCTTTGCTTCCATTAATTGAAACAAGCTTAAGCATTTCTTCTCTATAAACGTAAACATCTTTCTCATCGTCGGTTTCAACTTTAAAATCCCTTACAGCATAAACTGTTTCTACAGGCATTCCGTTTATTTTATAAAAGGCTTTAAGCTCTGTATTATTCACAAAAGCTGTACTTTCCTCGTCGGATGTTGTGTATTCTGAATCTGTGCTGCTTTCTGGAGCCAGTTCAGCCTGAATATCTGATTTAATGTTTTTTTTACAGCCTGCTGTTAATAAGGCTAAAGTGAATAATATAAATAATCTGCGTGCTTTTTTCATATGTAGAATAATATTAAAAATTGCGATATTATACAATTAATATGAATGCTTAAATCCGGGATTCCGTTGTTTCCCGTTTAAGGGTGAAATTCCGTTGTTTTTCACCAATATTTATTTTTGGAGTGTAAAAAAATGTTAACAGACATTGAAATTGCACAGAAAAATGTGATGGATCCTGTAAAGGATATCGCTGTAAAAGTCGGAATGACAGAAGACGACTATGATCTTTACGGTAAGTACAAGGCTAAGATTTCCATGGCAGAGCTTAGAAAGCTTCAGTCTAAAGTGCTTAATGAAAAAAAGAGCGGAAAACTTATTCTTGTAACTGCAATTACTCCGACTCCTGCCGGTGAAGGTAAGTCAACAGTTTCTATCGGTCTTGCAGACGGTATGCGTAAAATCGGAAAGAATGCAGTTATTGCATTGCGTGAACCCTCGTTAGGGCCTTGCTTTGGTGTAAAAGGCGGCGCATGTGGTGGCGGTTATGCACAGATTGTTCCGATGGAAGACATCAACCTTCATTTTACCGGAGACATCCACGCAATAAGTATTGCAAACAATCTTATTGCAGCTTTAATTGACAATCACATTCAGCAGGGAAACGAACTTGGAATTGATCCTCGTACAATTTCATGGAAGCGTTGTGTGGATTTAAACGACAGGGCGTTAAGAAACATTACAATCGGTCTTGGAACAAGACTTGATGGTGTTCCACGTCAGGATCATTTCTGCATTTCTGTTGCTTCAGAAATCATGGCAATCATCTGTCTTTCTAAATCTATAACTGAATTAAAAGAAAGAATTTCAAATATTACAATCGGCCAGAACTATAAAAAAGAAACTGTAAAGTTTGGTGATCTTAAATGCACTGGAGCTGTTGCTTCATTACTTAAAGATGCAATAAGACCAAATCTTGTTCAGACTCTTGAAAAAACTCCTGCTTTCGTTCATGGTGGACCATTTGCAAACATTGCACACGGATGTAACTCAATAAACGCAACTCTCTGTGCATTAGCAACAGGAGATTATGTAATTACAGAAGCTGGCTTTGCTGCAGACTTGGGTGCGGAAAAATTCTTTGACATCAAATGCCGCATGAATAACCTTAAACCGGATGCATGTGTAATCGTTGCTACAATACGTGCCCTTAAAATGCACGGCGGTGTTGCAAAGACAGATTTAAAGGCAGAGAATCTTGATGCACTTAAAAAAGGTTTTGAAAACCTTGCAGTTCATATCGAAAACATCAAGAAGTTCGGTGTAGAAGCAGTAGTTGCAGTCAATAAATTTATTACTGACTCAGATAAAGAAGTTAAGCTTCTTGAAGATCTCTGTGCTCAGTTTGGTGCAAAAGCTGTTCTTACAGAAGGCTGGGAAAAAGGTGGAGAAGGTGCAAAGGAACTTGCAAAAACTGTATGTGAAATTGCAGACAGCGGAAAGTCTAACTTTAAACCGCTTTATGACATTAACCTTCCTCTTACACAGAAAATCGAAACTCTTGCAAAAGAAATCTACCGTGCAGACCATGTAGAGTTTGAAGCAACCGCACTTAAAAAACTTAAAAACTTTGAGGAAAACGGTTACGGAAACCTTCCTGTATGTATGGCAAAAACACAGAACTCTATAAGCCACGATAAAAACGCAGTCGGCGCTCCAAAAGGCTATGTATTCCCAATCAGGGATGTTCAGCTTTACAGCGGTGCAGGCTTTGTCGTAGCATTTGCCGGAGAAATCGTTCCAATGCCAGGCCTTCCAAAGCTTCCTGCTGCATTGAACATCGACGTTGACGACGACGGAGTAATTTCCGGATTGTTCTAATTATAACAGACTTCAGATGCCCGATTTTGAAGCAGTCCTTCATTTTCGGGCATTTTTTTTTGATAGACGGAATAAATCTAAAACAGGTTTTTTTTTAAATCTCTGTTGCCTTCTTTTAGAATAAATAATCCGGATGCGGATATCTTAGATTAGCTTCTGAACAGTCTGGTTATGCGTTTACGATAGCTAAACTTTTAGCATAAATTTAATATACGGGGAAAATTGAATGGAGAAAAGACATATATCGTTTTTTATAATTTTCTGGAGTTTTGCACTCGTTTTTGCTCAAGAAAAAGATTATTTTAACAGCTTAGTTGAACAGTTAAAGTGTGCTGATCTTATCGGCTATAAACAGTATGATTTTAACAGACAGTCTTTAGAATTTTCACAGGGAAGATTATTTAAAGCTCCGTCTAATTCAGGTCCTTTTGCATTCTTTGGAATTTATGGGAAAGGCTTCTATAAGATAAGATCAATATCTACAGGGGAAGAATTTTATACAAGAGCAGGATATATATTGTGTGATGAAAACTGGAATTTACTTGTAATGCCTGGATATGAATTATTTCATAATAAAACAAAAGATCCCATTAAAAACATTGAAGTTTTAAAAAATGGAATAATACGAATCTCTTTTTTCGATAAGGATATTATAGAAATTAAACTAAAACTCTATATGCCTGCAGCAAATAGCAGTGTAAGAATATTTGAAAACAGATATTCATTTTCAGAAGTAGAGGAAGTCACCGGTGAGTATGATTTTAAACAGGGATTTCTCGAAATGTCTAATGTAAATAAAATTTATATTCTCCTTGAATTACAGTCAGTTTTATTAAAACTTGTTGAACAGAATCAAATATCACAGGCTTTATATCAATATAATCTTACGCTATGTAAGGAATTGATAATCATTTATTCTGGAATACAGTATGATGATTTTGATTTTTCATTTACCAATCAAACAATAGATAATTTACAAGCAGCTGATGCCAGACAGATTGTAAATCGATTGACACTTGAATAATTTAATTAGTCAGGAGAAAAAAAATGCACCTCCTAAAATTGAACTTTATTTGTCCAGCTTTAGGGGTGCACTTCATTCCTGTCGCTTTTTGTATTTTAATACAAATTAATTAACGGCCGTGGCAGAGCTTGTATTTTTTGCCTGAACCGCATGGGCAAGGATCATTGCGTCCGACTTTTGGCATTGTGCGTCTTACCGTTACGTTTTCGCCGCCCTGACGTGCTCTCTGGCTTGTTGAGCTTGCAGCAGCCTGTCTTCTTGCGCTGTCACCGTTAATTCCGGAACGAACGCCTGCAAAACCGCTCTGGCTTTCGTCGTGGTGGGCATCCATGTTGCTCATCTGAGACTGTGTTCTTGCCCTCTGAGCCTGTGCTTCAGGATTAAGCTGAACTCTTACTTTAAACAGTTTGGAAATTATAGTATTTCGGATTGAATCGAGCATGTCGTAGAAGATTTCAAAACCGTCGTTTTTATATTCTGTAAGAGGGTTTTTCTGGCTGTAAGTTCTTAAAGAAACGCCTTCACGAAGTCCTTCGAGAGTTTCAAGCTGGTCAAGCCACTTTTTATCTATGGTAGTAATGTACTGGTAGCGGATAAACATGTTAAGGTTTTCTTTACCGGCAAGAGCTTCTTTTTCTGTTATGTCATTCTGAAGGTGTGCAACGATTGCTTCAAAGTTAAGGTCTTTTTCTGTAAACTGAACGCCAAATGTATCGCGGAGCTTTGTAATGAGTTCACTCTGAGCATTTGGATTCTTGCGGTCTGCCTGATATTCATCAAGATAATCCTGAACAAGGTCTTTTGCATTGTTCAATACACGCTGAGCAAGATTATCATCTGTAAGGATGTTGTCACGCTGTTTATAAATGTCACCGCGCTGTTCGTTTAATACGTCATCAAAGTCGAGGAGGTGTTTACGGATTTCGTAGTTGCGCTCTTCTACTTTATGCTGAGCCTTTTCGATTGACTTATTGAGCATAGGGTGGTCGATAGGTTCACCAGGCTGCATACCGATGCGGCTCATGAGGTTTTTCATTCTTTCACCGCCGAAAAGACGCATAAGATCATCGTCCATCGAAATAAAGAACTTAGAACGTCCAGGGTCTCCCTGACGTCCAGAACGACCGCGAAGCTGGTTATCGATACGGCGTGATTCATGACGCTCAGAACCGATTACATAAAGACCGCCTGCAGCCTTTACTTCTTCCTGATCTTTTTTATGAAGTTCTTTTTCTACTTTAAGTGCTTCCTGATACTGTTCTTCTGACGCACTTGTTCCGACTTTTTTTCTAGCACGCATTTCAGGGTTACCGCCAAGCTTAATGTCGGTACCACGACCTGCCATGTTTGTAGCAATTGTTACAGCTCCTTTTGCACCGGCTTCTGCAACAATCATGGCTTCACGTGCATGGTTTTTAGCATTCAATACTTCGTGTCTTATTCCCTTGCGTGTAAGAAGGGCAGAAAGGTGTTCTGATTTTTCTACAGAAACTGTTCCGACAAGAACAGGCTGTCCCTTTGCATGTGCTTCCTTTATTTCCTGGGCAATTGCTTCCCATTTGTCTTCTTCGTTAAGGTAAACCTCGTCGTTTTCGTCGATACGTGCAACCGGTTTGTTTGTAGGAATTGCAACTACATCGAGTTTATAGATGTTGTGAAATTCGATTGCTTCTGTTGCAGCAGTACCTGTCATTCCCGAAAGCTTTGTATACATACGGAAGAAGTTCTGGAATGTAATTGTCGCAAGTGTTCTTGATTTCTGTGCAATGCGGAGGTGTTCCTTTGCTTCGATTGCCTGATGAAGTCCGTCACCGTAACGTCTTCCTTCGAGAACACGTCCTGTAAATTCATCTACAATCTGAACCTGTCCGTCTTTTACAAGATAGTCAACGTCTACTTTATAAAGTTCATGAGCGCGTACAGCCTGTGTAAAGTAGTGAACAAACTCAAAGTTTTCTTCATCGTATACTGTAGTACCTGCAGGTATTAAGTTATGTGCATGAAGGATTGCATCGATGTGGTTCATACCTTTTGTAGTAAATGAAACGCGCTTTGATTTTTCATCGAGAGTGTAGTCGCCTTCTAAGGCTTCCCTTTCTTCTGGAAGCATCTGAACTTCGTCAGGATAAAGACCTGTTTTCGGATCTTTTTCCATTTCCTTAAGCTGGCCTACATATTTATCTACTTCATGGTATTTGTAAGTATCATCTTCTCCACGGCCCGAAATGATAAGAGGAGTTCTTGCTTCATCAATTAAAATCGAGTCGATTTCGTCGACGATACAGAAGTTAAATCCCCTCTGAACTTTTTCGTTTATATCAATCTGCATGTTGTCACGCAGGTAGTCAAAGCCAAATTCGTTGTTAGTTCCGTAAGTAATATCACATGCATAAGCCTGCTTTCTTGCAGCATTATCCATGTTGGAAAGAATTGTTCCAACAGTCTGTCCCATGTATGCGTATACAGGTCTCATCCATGCAGCATCACGTTCTGCAAGGTAATCGTTTACTGTTACGATGTGAACACCTTTTCCAGAAAGTGAGTTTAAATAAGCGGCTGCAACACACATGAGGGTTTTACCTTCACCGGTTTTCATTTCTGTAATTCTTCCTGAGTGAAGCACTAAAGAACCCATAAGCTGAACATCATAAGGACGTTCACCTAATACACGTTTACTTGCTTCTCTTGCAAGAGCAAAGGCTTCCGGGAGAATGTCGTCAAGAGTTTTTCCAGAAGCAAGCTGTTCTTTAAAAATCTGTGTCTGTTTCGGGAAATCTTCTGCAGAAAGAGAAGCAGCCCACGCTTCCTTTTCATTGATTGCAGCAACAATTGGTTTTAAGTTTTTTACATCACGGTCATTTTGAGTACCGAATATGGCGGTTAAAATTTTATCTAATAACATAATATTGTAAATATACTAAAGATTGGGATAATTGACAATAATTTCTTATATCTTTATTCTATATTAATATATGAAAAAATCCTTGATTATCTGCACAATTTTAGCCATTTCTTCAGCTTTTCTGGGTATTTCCTGCCGCAGAAATACCGTTGTTCCGTCCATTAAGAGGGATGACCTTTTTTCACTAAAATACGGCAACTTTGAAAATCAGCTTAATCTTTTTGACCTTTCAGAAACCGGAAACCTCATTAACACATCAATTGCGATGAAAAACGGTTTTTTCTATATTTCAAACGGTGAATCTAAAAAAATTCTAGAAATGAATTCCTACGGAGATCTCTTAAGTCTTTATTACAACAGCCAGAAAAATCCGTCACCGCTTTTTAACTCGTCAAACATCAATACAGTTGGAAATCAGTTAAAAAACCAGGAAATCAGTACAAAAAAAATAATCGACTATCCTCTTAATAATCCGTCACATATCTGCGTGGACTCCAAGCAGCTTATTTATGTAGTTGAACTTTTCCCGGAACAGCAGTTTGAGACAGATAACAACAGAACTTTACGGCAGATTGTTTTACGTTTTGATGGTAACCAGTGTATCGGACATATAGGTCAGCAGGGCCCTGGAGGAACTCCTTTTCCTTTTATTAAAAATATTTATACGACTTCCAATAATGAACTTGTAGTAATCTGTATCGTTCCGGAAGGAATTGAAGTTTACTGGTTTTCGGAATCCGGTTATCCGATGCATAACATTCTTATTAATTCCAATGATGCGCCTAATCCTTTAAGTGATAAATCAGATTTAAATACATTCTTGAAAGTTGAAAATGTAATTCCTGACAGTAAGGATGGAAGGCTTTTCGTAAAAATCGATTATTTTAATTCAGTGATTGACGAAACAAGTAAAGTTCAGTCGGGTATCGAATATAATTCAACTTATATTTATCCGCTTGATGTAGTTACGGGAAAGTACGGAAGACCAATTTCTATTCCTGCATATGAAGAAGTTATTACACAGGGATTCAGCAAACAGATTTATAAAAATCCGTATGACTTTCTCGGTGTGTCCGGCAATAACTGGATGTTCTTTACTATACCGACAGAAAACGGTTATGTAGTTCAGATTGTAGATCCTTCAAGTGGAAAAGTAATTAAGAGACTTCTTCAGTTTGATAAAGAAAAAGTTGTTTATCATAATTTCTATTTATCAGGTGAAGGAATTATTAGTGCGCTTCTTGCATCGAAGGATAAAGCAGAAATTGTATGGTGGAGAACTGATACACTTATTGCGGCACTGTTAAAATCATAATAGTGTTCAGAAAGGATAGAATATGGCTTTTGGTGACAGATTGACTGAAATAAAAGATCCTTCTCAAAATGAAACAGATTTTGAAAATTACAAAAGTGAGATTCATGAAGAGAGACTTAAATCTGCACCGAAAATAGTCCGCGATTATTATAATGGAACCGGAATAAAATTTACTAAGGGACTTTTTAAAGTACTTGTTGCTTCAAAAGGCAACAGGATGATTTTTTTAGTAATGATTTTCTGTTTTGCAATTGTTTTTATTAAAGGACAGCTTGCAGGCTCCGGAAATGTAAAAGTTGTAAGCGGTTACGAGTGTGAGTTGAACGCCTTTTCTTACGATGATGTAGTTTATGCTAATGTTAAGGTTCATCCTGTTGCAAAGCTTAGAAAAGAGTTTGAAGAGACCGGAAAGCAGAATATTAAACTTAAGCCATCAAAGGTTTTTATGACCTTTACCGGTGTGACAAGTACAGAAACTATGGTGCCTTTTGAAGAAAAAATTGAAGGAGAAATTTCAGATAAAACAGTGTTTTTCAGGACAAGTTCTCCTGATTATGATATAATTTCGTTAAATTGTGCCGTTAATATAAACGGGGAATCCAAAGAGTTGACGGTTAAAGTAACTCATAAAGTTCAATAGAGAAGTGGGGATTTAAATGGTTCAGTTTTATTTGTTATCAGTTTTAATGAATATTCTCGTAGGAATAATTTTAATTTCTTCAAATAATTCTCTGCAGTTTGATGCAGATGGCTTTGATGATGACGAAAAAGATTCCTCTAAACTCTCGTCAATGAAACACGCGCTTCAGAATGACAGTGTATTTACAAATGAAACCTTTGCTTTGGTCTGTGGTGCTGTATGTGCAATTGTCGGATTTGTTAAGCTTTTCTTTGCTTATGCAAAAGACGGACACGGGATCCCCATTATCGGAGATTTTATTCCTGCACTTTTAGGCTTTTTTGGTGGTGCAACGATTCTTCTTGAATATTATTCAAAATCATTTGCTGATCATGAGCTTCCAGATGTTTTTGAAACCGTATTTTTCAATAATAAAAAATACATAGGTTTTGTGTGTATTATAGCTGCTGTAATACATTTTATAATTCCAGGCTTTATTTTATTTTAAGTTGAATATGAAAAAATCTGTTGCATGTATTGCCTTTGAAAACAGAAAAGTTTTGATTGCTCACAGAAATCCTGTGGGACAGATGGGGAACCGCTGGGAATTTCCAGGCGGAAAAATTGATGAGAATGAAACGGACGAACAGGCAATTATCCGTGAAATGAATGAAGAGTTTGGAATTTCTGTAAAGGTTCTTGAAAAAATTACAACTGGAAGATTCTTTCATAATGATAAGGAATTTGAACTTGAGGTTTATCTTATAAAAGTTCCTCATGACGGAGCAGAAAAGAAATATAAGTTAACGGAACATTCAGAATATAAATGGGTTGATATAAATCTTATTCCTGAGGACAATTTTGTAGAATCGGATCTTTCGGTTTATCCAAAGGTAAAAGAGTACATAGAAAAATTAAATTAAAAATCAGGTATCGGTAAGATGAAAAAAATAACTGTTTTGCTTTTAAGTGTATTTTTTATTTTCTCATGCAGTAAAAACAAAGGAATGATATCTTTAAACGAAGATGATTCTCTTGCAATGAATCCGACGATTCAATGGGCAGTAGTAATAGAACCTTTTGCAGCTTTTAGAAGAGAAGCATCGTGGAGTTCTGCAGTTTCTGACCACTGCAGGTTTGGTGATGTTCTGATGATTGAAGGAAATGCAATTTTAGACAGCTCCAATGAATCTGCTTCAAAAGAAATCTGGTATCGCTTTGATAAAGGCTGGCTTTCTTCATCAAGTGTTACAGTTTATCAGAATAAATACAAGGCACAGAAAGCTTCCAGTGATCTTATGAAATAATTAAAAATCAGAAAACTTGACTCCTGCGCCGGAACTTACATCACAGGTTAAGGTTTTTCCGATTACAGTATCATAGTATTCAGGTGAAATTCCGGGTGTAAGAATTTTTTCTGTTCTTAAAATTGCGATGTCAGTTTCTTTTATTGTTTCACCTTTTTTTAAATCTTTCATATAGTGAAGACTTCTGTTTGTCCTTCCGTAATTTTCTTTTTCTGCAGGAGCAAGTTCTTTTATTCCGTTTCCGAGAACTTTCATTACGCGTTCTTTTCCAAACTGTTCAGAAATCTGTTCGATTATTCTTTCAGATCCTGTTTTTTTTCCGTAATGATTTATCGAACTCTGACTCTGATTTATTGCGTGGCACATAAATCCAAACTGTTCAGGTTCTAATGCAACAGGATCGTCAAGACCGGAAGTTTTTTTGCTCAATGTGATGTGTTTTTCGATTATAGTTCCGCCACATGCAATGCTTAAAGCCGGAACAAGTATCGGGTCGAGTGAGTGATCGCTTACACCGCATGAAATGTTGAATTTTTTTATGTATTCATCAATCAGCTTTAAATTATACTCTTCTTCGGGAGCAGGATAGCTTGTGATACAGTGAAGTAAACTTACATTTTCTGTTCCTGTAATTTTTAATGCTTTTTCGATATCCTCCATTGTGGAAACTCCGGAAGAGAGTACGACAGGAATTTTTTCTTTTTGCTTATCGCGGTAATTACGGAGGGCATCGAGCATTTTATAGTGATTTAATTCAGGTGAGGCGATTTTTATTGCATCAGGATGAATATCTAAAAGTTCCTTAAGGCTTGTAAGACCGAAAGGTGAGCATATGAACTTTTTCCCCTTTGAATGTGTATAATCAAGCATTTCCTTGTAAAACGAAGGAGGGCATTCAAGTTCCTTAAACCTCTGGTAGAGCGGGATGTTCCCGGTTGGAAGCTTTACAAAGCCTGTTGCGGGGTGGAGGATTTCTGATGCATAAACCCATTGAAATTTAATAAAATCTGCTCCTGCCGAGCACGCTGCGTCAACGAGAAGCTTTGCTTTTTCTACGGATCCTTCGTGAGACGTTCCGATTTCTGCTATAATCATATTCAACCCATTATATAATAAAATTGCGAATTATGTCTTATTTAACGTGAAAAATCGCAAAAAAAATAGGTTTACAAGCCAAAATTGATAGGATATAATGATAGTAATATAATTAAAGTAATACAATGGGGTTGAAGTATAAATGTCCGCAAAAAAACTAATGCTTGATTTACCTTTGAAGTTGATTTTAACTGAAGAGGGTGCGTCAAATTTTATCAGTCATAAAAAGAATTTAAAACGAATAAAACTTGCAGACAATATTGAAGAATATGGTGTTTCTTTAAATAAATTCTCTCCGCAGTCAATTCAGAACATGCTTCTTTTGGAATATGTATCCAAGATTGAGATTTCCATGTCAGAATTTGTTTCTAAAAGACAGGAAGTTATGGATCTTTCCAAGTTGATTGTATATTCAGTTCTCTACAAACAGTTTGACCGTGAAATCTTCCAGGCATTCATTGCATCTGACTGTGTGCGCCGTCATAACCGTGCAAACCCTGCACAGCTTATTGATGAAAAAACAAATATCGGTGAAATAAAATTACGACAGATTCTTTCTACAAAAAACGGTTTGATTGAACAGACTAGAAAAGCAATTCTTGCTCCAATCTGGAAAGGAATCATGTCTAATAAAGAATATTCTCCGGAAGAAAAAAATGTTTATCTTTTAACTTCCGAAAAATTCATGAATCGTCTTGGACTTTTAAACTGGTATATCATTACAAAATTCAGTAAGGATGAAAATTTTTCAGAAATGCTTTCGTCAATAAGAAGTCTTTTGACTCGTTACATGGATAAGTCAAAGGTTGCTGAATATATTTCTGTAATGGTTATGGAACTTGCGCTTAACAACGAAAATGCCAATATCAAAAAAGAAGCCCAGCAGATGTATACAGACCGTGACGACATCAATACACTCGTGCTTGATCCGGATGTAAGAAGAAAAATTGTCCGCGAACTTGAATCAAAACATGAACAGGTATTCTTGAGTTGGAAACTTGGTGGTGGATCAAGTTCTATTGGTAAACAGGGAAGACTTCATATTACACTTTACAACAAGGATGATGAGTTCCAGGAAGTAAAGGAAAACTTTGAAACAAAAGCATCAGCTGATACAAATAAACGTTCACTTGTAGATTTTTACCGCGAACTGCCTGAAGGACAGGAAGGAACAGACCTTGGTATGTATTATCTTTCTTATCTTGATGATGCATGTAAAAAGGTTAATGTTAAATTTGAATCTCTGGTTAATCAGTTCAGTGCATCAGGACTTACGGTCATAAACCTGATTTTTAATTTTTAAAATGATTAAAAACCGCAGAAACAGTTTTGCAAATTTTCTCTTTATAAAATTTTCTCTGATTTTTGTTTTCAGTATGGTTTCTTTTTCGTGTGCTTTTAGAGATCCTGTAATAATTTCGGTTGATAACAGAATTGTTTATGATTACGAAAATGAAAAGGATTCTCCGGTTCAAAAACTTTCTGTTTTCCTTAAAATGGATTATGATGTTAGAAGAATTGAAAACATACAGCTTGTTAATAACGAAACAGGTTTCCGCTGGATAATTTCCAGCCCGGAATTGATTCAAAATGACAATGATGAATATGCAGGTTATACATATCTTTGTTCTTCGAATCAGGATGACGGTCTTTTGCCGGAAGGAACATACACTGTTTATTTTCTTGATTCAAGCGGTAAAGATGCGTTTTCTACATTTAATTTGAATTATGATAAAAAAAATTCAAAACTCAGTTATCCTGAACTTTTAAAAAAAGTGGAATTTAACAGGAATGAAATAACTGTTGCAGTTTATTCTGCTGATTCTATACTTGAATATTATGGTGAAATAAATTATAAAAATTCAGAACTTGAAGATTTTGATTTTACGGAATACGTAAAAATGACTTTTCAGGATTCAGCTTATTACAGACTCTTTTATAAAAAAGATAACGTGATTTATATAATGCCGCAGGTTCAGATTGAACATAATGTGCAGTAATAAATGCGGGGCATGAAAATGGAAAACAAGGTGGAAGGAATTTACAGAACAATTAAAACATATGTCTTACGGCAGGGACGCTTGACTGCAGCACAGCAGAGGGATTATAACGAGCTGTCCGGGACTTACTGCATCCCTTTTGAAGAGAAAATAATTGATTTTAACAAAGTTTTCGGAAATTCAAATCCTGTTGTGATTGAAATCGGATTTGGAATGGGTGCTGCAACTGTTCAGATTGCGGAAGAACATCCTGATATAAATTATCTTGGAATTGAAGTACATACACCCGGTGTTGGTGCGGTGCTTGGCGAAATCAAAAGAAGAAACTTATCAAATCTTTATATAGTTCAGCATGATGCACTTGATGTACTTGAGTTTATGGTAAGTGATCAGAGTGTAAGTGGATTTCATATTTTTTTTGCTGATCCCTGGCCTAAAAAAAAGCATCATAAAAGAAGACTTGTCCAGAGACCGAGAACAGATCTTTTTACTCAGAAACTTGTTAAAGGCGGTTATGTTTACTTTGTAACAGACTGGCAGGAGTATGCAGACTTTGCACTTGAGGAGCTTACAGCGACTCAGGGGTTAAAGAACAGGTATGAAGGTTTTGCAGAACATCAGAGCTGGCGGCCTCAGACTAAGTTTGAGAAAAAAGGGATTAACGCTGACAGAAAGATTAATGAATTATTTTTTGAAAAAGTTTGATTCTGTGTTGTTAAGGTGGGGATATGGATTTATTTGATTTAGATGAAGCTTCAAAAATCAGCGATAATAAAAAACGTATAACAGAACTAGAAAAGCTCATTGCAAAATATCAGAAGTCTTATTATGACGGAGAAAGTGAAATTTCTGATGCCGAATTTGATAAGCTCTGGGATGAATTAAAAAGTCTTGATCCGGCCAATCCGATTTTACAGAAAGTCGGAGCAGATTCCGTTAATTTTGAAAAAGCCCGCCATGTCATGCCTATGGGAAGTCAGGAAAAGGCTGCAAGTCCTGAGCAGTTTTTAGACTGGGCTAAAAAACATCAGTACCCTGAATACCTTGTCGAGTATAAACTTGACGGTGCTTCTCTTGAGCTTCAGTATGAAAAAGGTGTTCTTATTAAAGCCGTCACTCGTGGAGATGGAAGTGTCGGTGATGACATAACTGCAAATGCGAAAAAAATGCAGGGCGTTCAGGCTGCTCTTTATATAGACGGGCAGAGAATAAATTTTACGGGCGGGATTCGTGGCGAAGTAATTATGACTCATGAAGTTCATCAGAAATATTTTTCGGATAAGGCAAACTGCAGAAATGCTGCAAATGGTCTTATGAAAAGAAAAGAGTCAGAAGGAACTGAATACCTTAAGCTTATTACTTATGATGCACTGTCGACTGATGGAGAGCAGCCGTTTAATGATGAAGAAGAAAAAGTTGAATGGCTTAAAAAACTCGGATTCTTTACAAGTCCTCTTTTTATATGCAAAACTCCAGAAGATGTAATTGATTACAGGGCTCATGTAATGGAAATCCGTAAGTCCCTTGAATATGATATCGACGGGCTTGTAATTAAAGAACGCGTAATTAATCTTGAAGACGCAAAAAGAAACAGACCTGATCATCAGATTGCATTTAAGTTTTCGCTTGAAGAAGCTATAAGTATAGTACGTGATGTTGAGTGGAGTGAATCCGGCAGTACTTATACACCGGTTGCAATTTTTGATCCTGTTGAACTTGCAGGAACAACTGTCCAGAGGGCAAGTCTTGCAAACCCTGATACGCTAAGAAGTCTTGGAGTTCAGATTGGAAGCCATGTTGTTGTCGTTAAACGCGGAGAAATCATTCCGAAAATTGAAAGGGTAGTTCCAGAAGAAGATAATAAAGATTGCCGGCCGATCGAATTTCCAAAAAAATGTAATTCATGTGGAACGATGCTGGTTGATTCAGGTTCAAGATTGTACTGTCCGGAAAAAAACTGTAAGAAAAGAATTCTTCACAGGATTTTTAAATGGATTGAATGCATTGATATCAGGGATTTTGGTGAAGCTTTAGTTAACAGTCTATTTAATGATGGGGTAATAAAAAGTGTAAGCGATATTTATTCGCTTACTGTTGAAAACCTTGTTCCTTATTTTTTGAATGAGGAAAGTCTTGAAAAGGTTAATAAGGGTGAAAAAGTTTCTCTTGGCGCTCAAAAGGTTTTTAATTCGATTCAATCTCACAGGACTGTAAGACTTTCAAGTTTTATTGCTGGGTTTGATATCGAAGGAATCGGTGAAACCATGGTTGATAAACTGATTGAAGGTGGATTTAATTCAATAGATAAAATTCTAAGTGCTACGGCAGAGGATTTTGCGTCAGTTTATATGTTTGCAGATATTACGGCAAATACATTAAAAGAAGGCCTTTTGGAAAACGAAAAGGAAATTCGCCATCTCATTGATAATAATATTATTTCAATCGAAAATATTTCTGAAGGAAAACTTACAGGTCTTTCTTTCTGCTTTACAGGTGAGTTAAATTCGATGAAAAGACAGGATGCATGGGAACTTGTAAAACAGCATGGCGGTTCAATAAAGAGTTCGGTAACAAAAGATTTAACTTATCTTGTTACAAATGATACATCAAGCGGATCATCAAAGAATGTTAAAGCCCAGAAACTCGGAATTACCATTATTGACGAAAAACAGTTTCTGGAGCTTTTAAAATAGGGAAGCGTTTGAGGTATTTTTCTATTGTTTTTCTGATGTCATCTGATAAGTATAGTTTTTGATGAATGAATCAGGGTCGAGACATATTCCGTTTAAGCGCACTTCCCAGTGAAGGTGAGGACCAGTTGCAAATCCGGTTTTTCCTGAAAGGGCAATAAGCTGTCCTTTTTTTACAATGTCACCTTCTTTACATTTAAGTTCACTTAAGTGATAGTAGATGCTGTAAAGTCCCGGAAGATGTTCAACAATGACACTGTAACCGGTTACGATTCTCCATCTTGCCATTACAACTCTTCCCGCAGCACAAGAAATTATTTCTGAGCCCTCAGGAATTCCGTAATCGATTCCGGCATGGTAACTTGGGGCTGTTTTCCCGTTTTTATATATAAGTTTCCGGGTCTGTCCAAACTCAGAAGTGATTCTTTTTCCTGCAGTCGGTTTTATAAAAGGTGTAAGGTCGTAAACTGATTCGCTGTCTATTGTCTGAAGAGTTTCATTTAATACACGTGACTGTTCTTTTTTTTCTGGAGAAGGTTTTGAAACAAGATCTGTAAGGCTTTCGTTCAGATGAAGTGTTTCTTCAAGATAATCTTTTGGAGCAAATATTACAGGAAATTCGAAAGTTTCAGTTTCTTCTTCATTGTATGAAAATGTAATTACAATTTTTGTGTCTTCCTGAGGCTTTGCTGTAGACCATGTTGGAATGCCTGAAAGCATCTCTGAAACATTTTTCATTTTCTTTTTCGGGTTCAGGCTGAAAAAGTTAGATTCTGAAATAGTCTTTTCACCTACAAGACTTGCTTTTGCGCTGATTGTATAAATCTTGTTTTTTTTGTGGGATTCAATTAAAAGACGAATCCAGTAGGCCTCTCCGGGGTATGAAGTAGGATTATAGATTGCAGTAATATCACAGTAATTTCCCTTATAAGAAAATTCATCAGAAAAAACAAGTCCAAGCTGAACTATCGATAAAAACAACGAGATGATTAAAATTTTGATTTTCATTTTATATCCTTTTTACATCTGGATATCAAGTGCAACAAGCTGCATAGACTCCATTCCGTTAAAAACATTCCTTTCTACATTATACACTATATCTAGGTTATTTCCCACATTAAAATCTTTTCCGATTTTATCTGCTGCATTCCAGTACATTACAGGTATTTTATTTCTGCCGTTGTCCAGAATAAGCTTTAAGTGCTGTTTTTCAGTTTTTCCTACGATCTGGTATGAAATTAATTTTATTCCCCTGGTCATAAAATTGAGAGTCTTGTTTGTTTCTCCGTAGGGTTCAAAAATATCGATCGTCTTTAGAATATCAGGACTTATATACGTTGGAGGGATTTCTGCATCGATTATGATGTCGTCTTCGTCAGAATCTAAAAGATTGAGCGAAGAAGAAGTACTTTCGATTTTCTTTTTGAGGATTTCAAGATTTTCTTTTGTTATTGAAAAACCTGCTGCTTTGTTATGACCACCGTAGTTGATGAAAAGTTCTTTAAATTTTGATAAAAATTCTGTACAGTCAAGACCGCGGCAGCTTCTCATTGAGCCTACTGCAAGATTATCTTCTGTAAAAGTAACTGTAATCGATGGAACATGGTATTTCTGGGTATATCGTGCCGAAATTAATCCGATTACTCCCTGATGAATTCTATCGTCAATTGTAAGACAGAAATTCCTTAAAGCCTGAACGCTTTGATCTGCATTATAGAGTGTGAGTTGTTGAGCGTTATTAACAAGTTCTTTACGCTGAATGTTCAGGTTAATAATCTGATTTGCAATTGAATCACGTTTAACAGGTTCTTCTTCAAGAAGAATTGAAATTGCAAGTTCCGGCTGTCCGAGTCTTCCTGTCGCATTTATTGCAGGAATTAATGTCCATGCTAAATCGGTTGCTGAAATTTTTTTGTTTAACAGATTCAATTTTGATAAAAGTTCGCAAAGCCCACGACGGGGTTTCCCTGCATTGATTATTTTTAAACCGTGTTTTACAAAAATCCTGTTTTCATTTTGAAGAGGCATTACATCCGCAAGCGCTGCAAGACATACGAGCTGGAGCTCATCATTTTCGAGAGCCTGTTTTTGTGGAAACGCTCTGTTTGATTTTTGATTGATGAATGTAATGAAAATATTTTTAAAACTGTCGATTAATGACAATTCGTTTTCTTCGTAGTGTGCAATTTTTGATTTGCTCTTTAATTCTTCGAGCGAGCAGTTTGACATACCTGGGATAATCTGTGCAACTTCTGGTCGTAAATCAAATGTGTTAAACTCAACAGCAGTACCGAAAATTTCTCTAAGTATTCTTTTAGTAGATTTATCGTCCCATACAAAAATCTGCTGTCCCTTTAAGAACGATTCAAGTTTTGTATCAGAAATGCGGATTGGTTCTGTAATATTATTAATTAAAAGTCTGTCCTTTTCTACATTATTATGGAGCTTTAAGCATTCGATGCTCCATGAGTTTTCATTTTCTGATGCATGTAAAAGACAGACATCCATTTTATAAAGTTCTGTAGAAGCAAATCTTAAAGCCTGAACAAGCTTAAATGCTACAGCACATCCGGAGATTTCTTTGAACGGGTAATTAGAGTCGGGAAGTTTTGGATTTATGATTACTGCAGCCTCTGGTAAGACTTCTGGGACATTGTGGTGATCTGTTACGATTACATCGATTCCGAGTTCGGCAGCATGTTGAATTTCTTTGTGATTTGAAATTCCACAGTCAACTGTAATAATAAGCGTTCCGTAGTTTGCTGCAAATTCGTCTATTGTTTCGTTATTCATTCCGTAAGCTTCGTCACCTTCCGGAACTTTAAATTGAACGTCGAGTCCAATAGATTTTAAATATTCGTAAAGAATTGTTGTGCTTGTAATTCCGTCAACGTCACTGTCTCCGAAAATAAGTACTTTTTCTCCTTCATCTTTTGCATCAAGAATTCGATCAACAGCATCTTCCATTTGATTGAATAAAAACGGGTTGTGAAGAAATCTTAAATCATCTTCAAGATAGTAGAGGATATCTTTTCCGGATGTAATTCCACGGCGGGTAAGAATGCTTGCCGTTAAAGAATCAAGAGCATATTTTTTACTTATATCTATGACTGTTTCTTTTTGAATTTCTTTTTTAATCCAGTTCTTCATAAAATGCCGATACCCGATTGTAATGATTTAATTTTTGTTCCGACGCCGGAAGATATCAATGAAAAAACAAGGCCCTGCAGTGCAAGGATTTCTTCTGCCGTCAATTGCATTTTACGGGATACTGAAGGTTCACAAGTAGAAGTGGCTTCAAGATATGAAACTGCTTTCGGAGTTAATTCGAACAGATGTTTTTTTTCTGAATTTTCAAATAATGATTTCACACAGTCTGAACATATAAAACCATTTTCTGATTGTGAATAAAATGCCCCACCTGATTTATATATTACATCATTTTTCAAACTATTTCCACTATAAAACGGACTTTTACATTTGATGCATCTGAAATCTCCCGGTTGTATGCCGAGAAGGGCTAAATATCTGAAAAGGAATCTTATCAGTCCTTTTTTTCCTTCCTGCTCATCAAGAATATCCAGTCCGTCAAGAAATCCGTTTAAGAGGGTAAAGCACTCTTCGTTGCTTCCTGCACATTTTGTAAGCATTACTATTTCAGTTGAGACATTTGCCGCCATAGTCTTATACAGGCTTTCTCTGAATGTCGGATGATATTTTTCTACATCAAAATCAGTAATTTTTGAAAGGTGTCTGACCTCGTCATTATATAAATTCAACTCGCCGAAATTCCACGGGCTTACAAGTGAGCGGAGACGGCTTTTAGGGCCACCATACAAAAGTGAAGTTAAAAGGCCTTCTTCTTTAGTGAGAAAAGTTATGAGTCTGTTATTTTCACCCTGTGGTTTTACAGTAAGAATCAGGGCTTTACGTTTAATGTTCCGCATATATATATAATATTACTTTTTTTATAAAATTGACATTAATTATATTATTTTATATAATAAATTCATGATTTTTCCAATTGAACAACTTGTAAAATATAAAGATAACATTTACGAAATTACTGTTGCAGCAAACCGCCGCGCATACCAGATGTCAATGATGCAGGATCCTCAGATTGAAGAAAACGAAGATAAAGTAGTTTCTCTTGCAGCATCACAGTTATTTAATCATAAAGTTTCAATGCGCCTTGACCAGAAATAATAGAATTCCTGTAATCGTTATTTTTGCTCCAACTGCAACCGGAAAGACTGCCCTTGTGGAAAAACTTTTCACAGAAGGCAGTCCTTATTTTTTTAAAAACAAAGTAGAAATCATCAGTGCAGATTCGATGGCGGTCTATAAATACATGGACATTGGAACTGCAAAACCCGACAAAAATCTTTTACAGAAAATTCCTCATCATATGATTAATCTGATTGAACCGGATGTTCAGTTTTCGGTAAGTGACTTCGTAGAAAAAGCAGATGCTTTTTGTGAAGAAATTTTTTCGCGTGGAAAGATTCCTGCAGTATGTGGTGGAACAGGTTTTTATATCAGAAACTTTTTACTGGGGCTTCCTCTGACACCAGAGTCAAATCCTGAGCTTCGTGAAAAATTAAAAGGAGAATGTTCGAAATCTGGAACTGAATATATGTATGAAAAATTAAAGATGCTTGATCCGAAGAGTGCTGAAAAAATAAATAAGAATGATGCTTATAGAATTTTACGGGCTCTTGAAATTTTTTATACAACCGGGAAACCCAGAAGTGATTTTGAATTATCTAAAAAACTAAGGGATAAATTTGACTTTATAACGATAATTCTTGAACGGGATAGGGAAGAACTTTATAAAAGAATTGATCTTCGGGTTGAACAGATGTTTGATGAAGGCCTTGAAGACGAGGTAGAAAGCCTTATAAAAAAAGGATATAAAAAAACAGATCCTGGAATGCAGGCAATAGGTTATAGGGAATTTTTTATGAACCTTGATTCGATCGATGCTGTCAAAGAAAAGATTAAGACAGACAGTCATAAGTATGCAAAAAAACAGTATGTATTTATGAAAGAAATTCCTGGAGCTGTTACGATAAGAGCTTCTGAGTGTAATGGAGATTTTTCCCTGAAGGTAAGTGAATTACTCAGTACAGCACTCGGGATTTGATGCGCTCTGTGAATCAGAGTCTTTGTCAAAACATTCTTTCATTGTTCTCCAGCCGAGAACTGCACATTTAACACGTGCAGGCATTTTTGAAATGTCCTGAAGGCTTGCAGCTTCGTCAAGAGATTCAAGCTGTGAATCGGATGCAGAGCCTTTTATCATCTGCATGAAATTTTCTGCCAGCGTAAGAGCTTCTTCTTTTGATTTTCCAATTACCAAATCAAGCATCATATCAACAGATGCCTGGCTGATTGCACAACCGCTTCCTGTAAAAGTTCCATCAATGATTGTATTATCTTTAACTTTTAAGTTGAGTGTTATATTGTCACCACAGCTTGGATTAATTCCCTGAAGAGAAATCGTAGAGTCAGACATATCCCTTTTGTGGTTAGGATTAATATTGTGTTCATTTAAAATTTCACGATATAATTCTTTTGTATCCATTGTCTTTCCTCGTATCTTTTAAATTTTAATTAGTCCTTAAATCCCATCCAGCTTCTGATTTTTGAAACTTTTTCAGCAAACCTTTTTACCTCTTCTTCTGTGTTGTAAAAATAAAGTGATGCACGTGCTGTAGCAGGAATTTCTAAATATGCTCCGAGTGGTTGTGCGCAATGATGACCTGCTCTTACTGCGATTTTTTCTGTATCAAGGATTGTTGCTATGTCATGCGGATGAACTCCGTCAATTGTAAATGTAACGATTCCGCAGTGTTTAAGTGGATCTGAGTTTCCGATTATTTTTACATGCGGAATTTTTTTAATTTCGCTGATTAAAGTCGAAGTAATTTCGTCTGTTTGTTTTTCTATAAAGTCGTAACCGATTTTGTTAATGTATTCACATGCAGCTTTAATTCCGACTGCGCCGCCTGCGTTTACTGTTCCAGCTTCAAATTTATGAGGAATCTCTGCATAAGTTGCATTTTCTCTTGTTACATATTCAATCATTTCTCCACCACGAAGGAATGGAGGCATTTTTTCAAGTAATGCTTTTTTTGCGTAAAGACATCCTATTCCAGTTGGTGCTAAAAATTTATGTCCTGAAACTGCATAAAAATCTGCATCTATATCCTGTACGTCAATCTTAAAGTGAGGAACTGCCTGGGCTCCGTCAACTACAATAACTGCACCGTTTTTGTGAGCAATCTGTGCTATTTTTTTAACAGGGTTTGTAATTCCAAGTACATTGCTTACATGAGTAATTGCAACTATTTTTGTTCTAGCAGTGATCTTTGAATATTCAGATTCAGGGATTACGGCAGTCTCTTTATCACATTCAAGCCAGATAAGTTTTGCTTTTTTAGCCTGTGCAACCATCTGCCATGGAAGAATGTTGGAGTGGTGCTCCATTATGCTTAAAACTATTTCATCACCTTCATTTACATTTTGCATTCCATATGTATAGGCAATAAGGTTTGTGCTTTCTGAAGTATTTCGTGTAAAAATAATTTCTGAACTTTCTTTTGCATTTATAAAATCTGCAACAGTCTGTCTTGCACCTTCGTATTCTTCTGTAGCTCTTGTGCTTAATTCATAAAGCCCTCGAAGAGGATTTGCGTTGTTTCTTTTATAAAAATCTGAAACCGCTTCAATTACTGACAGAGGTCTTTGACTTGTCGCAGCGTTGTCAAAATAGATAATTGAATCATTTTCTTTTGCACTGAATATCGGGAAGTCCTTTCGTATTTCTGATACTGAAGGATTACTCATATAAAACCTCATCCATGTATTTTGAAATCATTTTTTTAGTATTCTCATCCGGTATTTTAGAAGCAACTCTGTTTATTTTGGCCTGACATAAAACTCTTTGAGCACTTTCCTTATTGATTCCCCGAGACTTCATGTAGAAAAGAATGTCTTCAGACATTCTCCCGATTGTTGCTCCGTGTTCACCTGCAACATCTTCTTCATCGCAAAGAATTACTGGAATTGAGTTGTTTACAACTGAAGGAGAGAGAAGAAGAGTTTCTTCCTGTTCATCACCTGTTGCACCCTGACATCCATTTTTAAAGTCTATTGTGCCTCTGTAAGTTTTTTTAGAGTTGCCGTTTAAAGCTCCTGCAACCTTCATATTACAGTCAGTTTTTCGTCCTGTATGTTTTACAACATAGTTCATGTCCAGTTCCTGATCATCACGGCAATAATATGCTGTATTTGAAACGAACTTTGACTGATATTCCTTTAATAATGAGTGAACTCCCACATATGCTTTTTTAGAACCAAGTTCAATCTGTGAAACTTCGATTTTTGAATTTTCCTCTCCAAGGGTTCCGATGTCATTTACATGAATAAATTCTTTACCGAGAGTTTGTGTTGTAATCAGATGAATTTTTGCATTTTTTTCTGCATACAACTTTGTCTGTACGATGTTAAGTCCATGAGCTTTTGTTTCAGAAGAGAAGTTCATTATGACGGTAATTTCTGAATCTTTTTTTGCATAGATGATTTGTGAAGAGTAGCTATAGTGTTTATCTTTGCATGAAAAATCACAGATTACAGGTTCTTCAACTTTTGTCTTTTCATCAACAATTAAAGCTGATGGAATTATTTCGTTATCAAAAAGAATTGCAGAGATTTCTTTTCCTGTTCCTGTTTCAACTGGAGCGATACTCATCATATATTTTTCTGCATCTTCTACAAATGTTACACCATGCGGAATTTTTGAAATTGAAAAATGAGATTTTTCCTTTAATTCTGAATTTACCTTTAATTCTGAACTGTTCATTTTAAGCCAGTTCCATGTCAGGCTTGGTATGTTGTTAATTTTTTTGTCAATATTCATCTTTTTCCTCCAAGCCTTAAAGTGTACCTTTCATCTCAAGTCTGATAAGGTTATTCATTTCTACAGCATATTCAAGCGGAAGTTCTTTACTTACAGGGTTTGCAAATCCCGATACAATCATACTTCTTGCTTCGTCTTCCGGAATGCCGCGACTCATAAGATAGAAAATTGCTTCAGAAGAAATGCGGCCTATTTTTGCTTCATGACCTACATCTGCATCATCTGTTAAAACAGTCATTGCAGGAATTGTATCACTGCGGCTTTCTGAGTCAAGCATAAGACTCTGACAGCTTACAGATGCTTTTGCACCCTTTGAATTTTTATCGATATATACAGCACTGCGGTATGTAGAAATTCCTCCGCCTTTAGAAATTGACTTTGTTGTAATTAAACTTGTTGTGTCAGGTGCCCTGTGAACCATTTTTGCACCGGTGTCGAGGTTCTGACCGTTTCCTGCAAATGTAATTCCTGTAAATTCTGCATGAGCATTTTTACCGACAAGATCACTTTCTGGATACAGATATGAAACATGGCTTCCAAAGCTTCCTGAAACCCATTCTATTTTTCCGCCTTCTTCAACCTTTGCTCTTTTTGTATTAAGGTTATACATATTCTTTGACCAGTTTTCGATTGTAGAGTAGCGAAGGTGAGCATTCTTTTTTACGAAGAGTTCAACACAGCCTGCATGCATGTTTGCAACATTGTATTTTGGTGCAGAACATCCTTCGATAAAGTGAAGGTCTGCATCTTCATCAACAATTATGAGTGTGTGTTCATACTGTCCGGCACCTTTTGCATTTAAGCGGAAATATGACTGAAGTGGAAACGAAAGATGAACTCCTTTAGGAACATAAACAAAACTTCCGCCTGACCATACGGCACCGTGAAGAGCTGCAAACTTGTGATCTTTTGGGGTAACCAGTGTCATAAAATATTCTTTTACCATTGGTCCCCACTGTTCAGACTTTAAAGCTTCTTCAAAGCCCATGTAAACAACACCCTGTTTGGCAACTTCATCCTGAACATTATGATATACAAGTTCAGAATCATACTGAGCGCCGACACCGGCAAGAGATGTTCTTTCTGCTTCCGGAATTCCGAGTTTTTCGAAAGTATCTTTAATATCTTCCGGAACATCCTCCCACTTAGCCTGCATCTTTGTATTTGGTCTTACGTAAGTTGCGATGTTTTCTATATCAAGTCCTTCGATGGAAGGTCCCCATTCAGGAACTTTTAATTCGTTGTAAATCTTGAGAGAGTTTAATCTGAATTCTTTCATCCATTCCGGATCACCTTTTTCTTTAGAAAGGGTTTCTACAATTTCCGGTGTAAGTCCGCTTTTAATCCTGTAGAAGTCTTCGGTTTCTTCGTAGCGGAAATCATACATTGAATGGTCTATATCATTTATCTGTGTTTTTTCGGTATCAGCCATTTTTAGTTTTCCTGATTAATAAACTGTTCAAATCCCCGGTCGTTGATTTCTTTTACAAGCGAACCGTCACCTGTCTTTACGATTTTACCCTTTACGATAACATGAGTATAATCTACGTTTAAGCTTTCAAGAATTTTTGTAGAGTGCGTAATGATTAAAAGTGAACCGTTCTGATTTTTCTGATATTCAAGAATTCCTTTTGAAACTGTTCTTACCGCATCAACATCGAGTCCAGAGTCTGTTTCATCAAGAATTGCAAATTTCGGTTTTAACATAAGAAGCTGAAGAATCTCTGATTTTTTTCTTTCTCCACCGGAAAAACCAACGTTAAGATCACGGGATGAGTAAGTTTCCGCCATGTCCAGAAACTGCATGTTGGCTTTTAATTCTTTCTGGAACTGAAAGAGTTTTACTTTTTCTCCGGTTATCTGCTGGAGTGAACTTCTGATAAAGTTTTCAAGACTGATTCCAGGAACTTCAAGCGGATTCTGGAACGAGAGGAACATTCCCATTGCAGCTCTCTTATCTGTTGAAAGTTCTGTGATATCCTGACCGTCAAAAAAGATTTTACCGTTTTCAACTGTATAAATCGGGTTACCCATTAATGTGTTTCCAAGAGTCGATTTTCCGGCTCCGTTTGGTCCCATCAGAACGTGAGTTTCACCTTTCCCAATTGAAAGACTTAATTTATTTAAAACCTGTTTTGAATCTATGCTTACGGATATATCCTGAATATCAACCAGCTTATCTGACATTTCTACCTCTGCTATTTATGTGCGTTTAAATTGAAATCTTTGACATATACTAACAGAAATTGCAAAAAAAAGGAAGTAGTAAACATACTGAATTGATAGGTAAAAAAACGGTAAAAGAAAAAGTCTTATTGACACGGAGCTCGAAAATCGTGATAATACAACGGAATATTCAAATTTATTAAAGGAGCGCGCACCGTGCCTTGTGGTAAGAAAAGAAAGCGCCAGAAGATGGCGACACATAAGCGAAAAAAGATGCTTAGAAGAAATCGGCATAAGAGCAAGTAATTTACACTTGTAAGCATATTTGCCATCAAAGACTGCAAAAGTATACGCTTTAGCGGTCTTTTTTTTAAATTTAAGGGATCGGAGGTTTTTTACGCTTCTTTCCGGAATAAAAAGTCCAAAAGATTTACAGAGTCTCTCAAAAAAAATGCTCCCTGAACTGGCTTCGGAGATTCGAAGGAACATTATCGAAGTCGTTGGAAAAAATGGCGGACATCTTGCAAGTAATCTTGGTGTAGTTGAACTTACAATAGCTCTTCACAGGGTTTTTAATGACCCCGAGGATGCAATAATTTTTGATGTAAGTCATCAGTCTTATACACATAAAATCCTTACCGGCCGTTATGAAAAATTTAATACATTAAGACAGCACGGAGGAATTTCCGGATTTACAAAAATGTCTGAAAGTCCCTACGATTATTTTGATAACGGACATTCTTCAACAAGTATTTCTTCGGGTCTTGGACTTTTGACGGCCCGTTCAATTTTAAAAAATTCAAAAAATATTGGAAAGGTTATTGCGGTTATCGGTGACGGTGCATTAACAGGTGGTCTTGCATTTGAAGGCTTGTGTCATGCAGGGCAGCTTCAGAAAAATCTGATTGTAGTTTTAAATGATAATCAGATGTCGATTGGGAAAAACAACGGTTCCTTTTCGCGATATCTTTCACGTCTTACTATGTCAAAACAGTACCAGAGAATCAGACATGCAATCGATATGTTTGCAGAACGTACTCCGGTAATTAATAAATTTCTTCCTCAGTTTATAAGCAAATTTAAAAGAGGTCTTAAGGGACTTTTTCTTGCAAATAATCTATTTGTTGAATTTGGTTATGAATATGTTGGTCCTCTTAACGGTCATAATATTAATGAACTTGAACTTGTTTTTAATCGGGTAAAAAAATTAAAGAAACCTGTTGTTGTTCATGTTGTAACTAAAAAAGGAAAAGGGTTTAGTCCTGCAGAAAATGATCCGCAGACTTTCCATGGGATAGGTCCATTCTGTATTTCTGACGGTAAGGTTGAAAAATTTGATGCTGTAAGTTTTACAGAAATTTTTTCTCAGAGTATCATGAGGATTGCACAAAAGAACAGAAAAGTTGTTGCAATTACTGCTGCAATGGCAAAGGGAACAGGACTTGATACTTTTGCACGACATTATCCGGAAAGATTTTTTGATGTTGGAATTGCAGAAGAACATGCTGTAACATTTGCCGGTGGTCTTGCTAAAGGTGGACTTGTTCCTGTTGTATGCATTTATTCAACCTTTATTCAAAGGGCAGTTGATCAGATTATTCATGATATATCTCTTCCTGACTTTCATGTTATTTTTGTCCTTGATAGAAGTGGTGCAGTACCTTTTGACGGAGAAACTCATCAGGGAATTTTTGATATTGCACTTTTAAAATCAATTCCAAATATGACAATATTATCACCTGCATCTGCAGAAGAACTCGATATGATGTTAAACATTGCGATTGATTTAAAAGGACCTGTTGTAATCAGATATCCGAAGCTTACTTGTCCGAACGAACTTCCTTCGTATGCAACTCCACTTGAAGAAGGAAAAGGAATTTTAATCGACGCTTCAGAATATTCTCCATCGGATTCTGTTATGTTTGATGAAGATAAAACAAAAGATAAAACTCTTATCGTTACAACAGGTTCAATGATGAGTGAAGTTACAATTGCAGCACGTTCAAAACTCAGGAAAAATGAATACACTGATATTTTTGATCTTCGTTATTTAAAACCTGTTGATGAAAAATATTTTGTAAAAATCTGCAGCCATTATTCTAAGATAATTATTGTTGAAGATGGAATTAAAACTGGTGGAATTGGAGAGGAACTGGAAAGCCTTCTTTATAAAAACAATATTAGAAATGTTAAAGTTTTTGCTTTTCCACAAAAATATATATCTCAGGGAACAAGACAGGATGTTCTTACAGATGCAGGAATTTCTGTCTCATGTATAGAAAATGCTTAGTTTAAAACTTGCTTCAAAAACAATTACAACTCAAAAAAATGCATTTGTTGTCGGAATTGTAAATGCAGATAATGATTCATTCTGGAAAAAGAGTCGCGGCGGTTTTTCTCTTGCCAGAAAATTAATTGATGAGGGAGCTGACATCCTTGATATCGGAGCTGAAAGTACAAGACCCGGTGCTTCTTATAAAGATGAAAAAGATGAACTTAAAGCATTAATTCCGCTTATAAAAAAAATCCGTAAATATTCTGATATTCCCATTTCAATTGATACGAGAAAAAAGAATGTAATTTCTGCCTGCGTTGATGAGGGAGCTGACATCCTTAATGATATTTCTGCTTTAGAAGACGATAAAGAAATCGGTCATTTTGCCTCTTTGTCAAAAATACCTGTAATATTAATGCATAAAAGAGAAAACTCTGTTATAATGGATAAATATACTGAGTATAAAGATATTTTTAATGAAGTAAAAGATTATCTTTACAGCCGTATAGATTATGCTCTTTCGAGTGGAATAGACAGAGAAAGAATTATAATTGATCCGGGAATAGGTTTTGCAAAAGATTTTAAAGGTAATGTTGAACTTATTAAGAATATTAAAAAACTCTGTGCCGGCGACTTTCCTGTCATGATGGCTCTTTCGAGAAAAAGGGTAATCGGAGAACTGACAGGCAGAGAAGTGCAGGACAGGCTTGCAGGAACTTTGACAGCTGATATTTTTTCCGTGATGAGCGGTGTAAAATATCTTCGTGTACACGATGTTAAAGAAACTGTAGACAGTTTAAATGTTTTAAAGGGTTTAACTGATGTTAGCGACTGAACAGCTTTTAAAAATATATTCATATATTACTCCGGCTCTGGATATTATCATCATCGCTTATATTCTGTACAAAATATATGAACTTCTGATGAAGACTAATGCCATGCAGATTTTAAAGGCAGCAGGGCTTATAGGTCTTTTCTATCTGCTTGCATTTATCCTTCGGCTTGATACAATTCTCTGGATTTTAAAAAATATAGCTCCTGCGCTTATTGTCTGTTTCGTAATTGTATTCCATCCCGAAATTCGAAAAGTATTTTTAAAAATGGGACAGAAGGAATGGCTTAACTTTGGTCACAGATCAAAACATACGCATGTTGATGCTGTTCTTATCGCTGCAGATCAGCTTTCTAAAATGAAAAGAGGAATGCTTGCTGTTTTTGTAAGAAATACAAAAATGGATGACTATATAGAAACCGGAACACGTCTTGATGCAAATCTTTCTTCGGCATTGCTTTATACAATATTCTCGCATGATACTCCGCTTCATGATGCTGCATGTTTTATCCAGGGTGGAAAAATTATTGCGGCAGGATGTTTCCTTCCGTTGAGTGAACAGTATGATATTAAAAAAACATTTGGAACAAGACATCGCGCAGCGCTTGGACTTTCTGAACAGACAGATGCGGTAGTTCTTGTTGTATCAGAAGAGACAGGGGCAATAAGCCTTGCCTATGATTCAAAACTTCACTACGATCTTTCGATAAGTGAACTTACCCGAACTCTTGAAGAATTGCTTGAGATAACTTCTGAATCTAGAAACATTGAGGATACCATTGATGAAACCAGAATCAACTCTTAGTAAGATAACCAAAGACTGGTTTGCAAAATGTATATGTATAGGTGCCGCAATACTTTTATATCTTTTTGGCCAGAATGCACGTCTTGAAAAAAGAACTCTTTCTGTTCCGCTTACTACAGTTGAAGACGGTCAGCTTACAAGTGTGACCTCTCTTCCTTCTTATGTAAATGTAACTTTAAGATCTAAATCTCAGAATGTTGCAAATATCAACTCAGATGCAATCGAGGCAGTTCTTGATTTAAGTTATTATGTTGAGGAAGGAGTTTATAAAGTCCCTGTAAATCTTTCTCTTTCTTCAGAGATAATTCTCTCTGATCCTGTTGAACTTATTGTAAGTCCGGAACAGTATACGGTAAAACTTGAAAAGAAAACAAGAAAATCTATTCCTATTGAAGCTCCGTTTGCTGGTGATCCGCTTCATGGATATGAAGTAACAGGTGTAAGAATTAACCCGCCGTATGCAATCATCAATGGTCCAAGTTCAATGGTTGAAAGTATTGAAAAAATCAGTACGGAAGAAGTCGCGCTTACAGAACGAAAAGATAATTTTACTCAGGCAGTTCCTTTAAGAAGATTAAGTAAGTTTATAGAGATTATAAGTCCATATCAGGCTTCTGTTGAGGTTTCTCTTGAAGCATCTCTTGTAACAAAATCTTTCAGTAATTGCAGGGTATTCTTAGGAAACCTTAATGACAGGTTTGAAGTGGAAAATGTTCCTGAGATTTCATTTACTGTTTCCGGTGCACAGCTTGTACTTGAAAAATTTTATCCATCTGAATATACGGTTCAATGTGACTGCGGTTCAATTTCTATACCTGGAGAATATGAACTTCCGGTTGTAATCAATATTCAGGATGCGTTTAAGATTGAATCTCAAAGTGCAGAAAAAGTTAAGATTGTTGTAAAAGAAAAGCCGGCTCCAGTAACAGATTCAGCGGCAGAGAATTCCGGAGAGTAGAAATGATTTTTGGAATCGGAATCGATCTGGCAAAAGTAAGTCGTTTTAATAAATGGATTGAAGATAAAAATCTTCTCGAAAAATATTTTAATGAAAAAGAAATGATTCTGACTGACGGAAAACAATTGAACGAGAGGAGAATTTCTTCTTTGAGCCAGCACTATGCGGCAAGATTTGCAGCAAAAGAGGCTTTTTCAAAAGCTTTAGGAACCGGAATTTCAGGCTTTAAACTTAAGGATGTTTATATTCAGAATGAAGAAAGTGGGAAGCCCTGTCTTGTTTTAGAAAATTCAGCCAGAGAAATACTTGATAAAATGTGTCCGAACGCAAAAGTTTTTGTGTCCCTGTCACATGAAAAAGAGTTTGCAATCGCTCAGGTTATTATTGAAATCTGACGGTTTTCTGTTATAATTTTACTAATGGGAGATTAAAATGGTTTCTGGTGTTAAAAAAACAGGTGAAAAGAAAAAGCCTGCAATTTCATATTGGTCAAAAAATAAATGTCATTGTCCTGTCTGTAAAAAGGATTTTCCACGTGAAGAAATGCTCAGTGGTAACGGTCGTATGAATGCCGGAAAACTTACTGAAGAACTTCACAGACTTTATATTCCTTCTGCGCGCTACGGAAAAATTAACCCGATTATTTATGCAATCGGTGCGTGCCCTAACTGTCACGCTGCATTTTTGTGGAATGATTTTAAGGAAATTGATGATGAAGCTTCTCTTGAGCGCATTTATGATAAGACAGAAGAGAGAAAGGCTGCTGTCAATGCTGTTTTCCCTTATTATGATTTGACAAGAAACAGAAATCTTCTTGACGGTGCTGCAATGTATTATCTTGCTCTTTTGACATATGATGAAGTAGACCTTTCTTATCTTCCAACTATGAAAAGAGCCATCCTTACTTTGAGACTTGCATGGCTTTGTAACGATCTTGAAGAAGAGTGCCCGGGTCATAATTATAAATATGCTGCTGAAATATTTTACAAGAAAGCAATTTTCTTTTATCAGCAGGCTGTAATAAATGAAACAAACCGAATCGAAAAGAGTTCAACTCTTGCAAATATGGGGCCTGATACTGACAAGAATTACGGCTGGGATGGTGTAATTTATCTTTGTGGACTTCTTGAACATAAATATGGTCAGAGGGAAGATCAGGCTTTAAGATTGAAAAAACTTGACGAAGCAAAAATTGCAATCGCACGTATTTTCGGTCTTGGAAAATCAACAAAGGAAAAACCTGGACCACTTCTTGAACATTCACGCGATCTTTATGATGCGCTTTCAAAAGAAGTTGATGGTGGAGTTCCAGAAGATTTCTAAATGAGGAATATTTTATTAACTGTTTCTTATGACGGAACGGATTTCTGCGGATGGCAGAAACAGGATAAAAGTGATAAAGGCAAACCTGTAAGAACTGTTCAGGGTGAAATAGAAAAGGTCTTAGAAAAAATTCATAAAGAAAAAATTACTCTCTATGGTTCGGGAAGAACTGACAGTGGTGTTCATGCAGTTGCACAGGCTGCAAATTTTTTTAGTCCTGTTGATTCGATTGAAATACAAAAATATCCTGTCGCATTAAATTCCCTTTTGCCGGATGATATCAGAATTACTGATGCAAAAGAAGTGGGGGAAGGATTTTCTTCAAGATTTTCTGCTGTTTCAAGAACTTACAGATATTATATCGTTCCTTCAAATAGAGCACTGGCTTCTCAAATGCCTTATGTTTGGAATATAAAACATGAGCCGGATATTAATGTTTTAAATGGAATGGCAGAGAATCTAAAAGGTGAACTTGATTTTGAAACTTTTACCGCAGCAGGAGATGACAGTGCTTCGACATTCCGCTATATAGAAGATGCTCATTTTTTCTATCAGGATTTAAGTCCTTCTGGAAAAGCTTTAGTTTTTGAAATTACTGCTAATGCATTTTTATGGAAGATGGTAAGATCTCTAACGGGTTCTCTCATTCATTTTGAAAAAAACGGGAAGGATGCTTCTTATTTTAAATCTGTTTTAGAAAGCTGTGACAGAAGTAAAGCAGGACCTACGGCACCTCCTCAGGGTTTGTTTTTGTGGAAGATAAATTTCGAGGGTATCCGTCACGATGGAAAGAATAAAAACTAGAGAAGGTTCATCGGGTCAATGTCAACTTCGATGTAAACGTTCTGTGGTTTTGAAAAATCATAAATCAAATGGCTTACGGCTTTTTGCAGTATGCTGATGTTTTTTGACTTTAGCATTATCTGATATCTGTAATTATTCGAAATTTTTCCGAGGGGACATTCTGATTCACCCATAATTTCTGTGTCTTCTGCGACAGAAGAAAACTTCTTTTTATATTCATTTATCTTTTCTTCAAGAATCTGTCTTGCACTTTCTGCTGTCTGCTTTGCATCTTCAAGTTTTGGTGAGCGGAATACCAGACGGACAAATCTCGAAAAAGGTGGAAACTCAAGCATTTTTCTCTGAGAAATTTCTGACTGATAAAATTCATTTATCTTTGAGTGACATGCATAATATATACTTGTATCAGAGGGGTTATAAGTTTGAACATATACGACTCCATCTGGAAAATATCTTCCTGCACGGCCCGCAACCTGTGTAATAAGAGAAAAAGTTTTTTCAGCAGCGCGAAAATCAGGAAGATGAAGTGATGTATCTGCAAGAATTATTCCGACAAGTTTAAGATTTGGAAAATTAAGTCCTTTTGCAATCATCTGTGTTCCAAGAAGAATGTCATATTCTCCTTTTTTAAATGCATCAAGTTTTTCCTGAAGTTCACCTTTTTTTGTAAGAGAATCAGTGTCTATTCTAATTATTTTGGCATTGGGGAATTTGGATTTAACTTCGGATTCTATAAATTCTGTTCCAAAGCCCGAATATCCGATATCATATGAACCGCAGTTCGGACAGCTTGAAGGCGGTTCAATTGACCAGCCGCAGTAATGGCATTTTAATCTGTTTGTTGATTTGTGATAGGTAAGAGGAACTGAACAGTTTTTGCATTTGATTTCATGTCCGCAATATGAACACCTGAAAAAGTGATTGAAACCTCTGCGGTTTAAAAATAAAATGCATTGTTTTTTTTCATTTACAGTCTGTTCAATTGCAGCTCTAAGTTCTTCTGAAATACTCTGTCCCTGAATGTTCTGTTTTGTAAGGTCAATGCATTTGATTTTAGGGGACGTTCCTCCTGCAAGTCTTTTAGTAAGCTTATGACAGATAAACTGACCGTTGCTGATTGAGTTCCAGCTTTCAACAGAAGGTGTTGCGCTTCCCATGAGTAATGGAATTTTTATTTTTGAACAACGGTACATTGCAACCTGTCTTGCATGATAGCGTGGTGAGTTATTTGATTTGTATGAACCGTCGTGTTCCTCATCAATTATTATAAGGCCTAAATCAGGAACAGGAGCAAAGACTGCGCTTCTGGCTCCAATTACGATGCGTGCTTCTTTTTTTAATATTCTGTTCCATTCAGAAAGTTTTTGACTTGGTGTTAAGCCGGAGTGTAAAACCGCTGCCGTTTTCCCGAATCTTTGTGTTACTGCTTCAATTACCTGAGGAGTAAGACCGATTTCAGGGACAAGGTAAATGATACCTTTACCCTGTTTTAAGATATTTTCAGCAACTTTAAGAAATACTTCGGTTTTCCCGCTTCCTGTTGTTCCATAAAGGTAATGAAATTTATTTTCGTCTGAATCAAAGTTACAGATTTCCTTAACAGCAGTTTCCTGTTCATCAGAAAGCTTAACATCATTCGTTTCTGTAAAATCTTCTACAAAAGAAAACATTGAACTTTCTGTTTCTCTTTTTCCCGAAGGAATTATTGAATTTAAAACTTCGCCTACAGGACATATATAATAATCTGACATCCATCGTGCAAGCTGAATCAATTCTGGGGTGAGAACCGGATTTTCATCAGGAATACGGACTATCGGACGGATTTTTTTTTCATCGAATCCAAGATCTTCAGGAAGTTCATCAAAAAGTTTTACGATAATTCCTGTCATTCGCTTGTTTCCGAATTTTACTTCAACACGTTTTCCTATCTGCGGTTTATACGTTTTTGCTGTAACTTTTCGTTTTGAAAATAACTGTTTCTGCGCATCATCAGATTGAGATGTGTTTACGCTTACAGTTTCTTCGTTTAATGTGGAATATGTAAATGTCTGATTAAGAGGCACAGAAAGTGCAACTTCAACATATTTCATGGTCTTTTATTTTATAAAATTTTTTTCGTAATCTGGTGCCAGTTGCAGGAGCTTTGTTCTGAATGCTTTTAAATCCTGCCATGCCGGTGCTTTTAATTTTTCATCACGCAGAAGGGCACTCGGATGGTATGTCGGCATTACAGGTATCCCGTTGTAAACAGAAAAATTTCCCCTTAACGAATTAATTCCACTGGAAGTTCTTAAAACTGTCTGAGCTGCAACTCTACCCATTAAAAGAATCATCGAAGGTTTTAAAAGATTTATCTGGGCGTCAAGAAAACTTATACATGCAGAAATTTCTTCCGGGAGAGGGTCGCGGTTGTGAGGAGGCCGGCATTTTACGACGTTTGCTATATAGCAGTTTTGTGTTCTGCTTAAAGAGATAGCTGCAAGCATTTTATCAAGAAGCTGTCCGGCTTTTCCAACAAAAGGCAGCCCCTGTTTATCTTCTTCTTCTCCAGGACCTTCACCGATTACGAGAACTAAAGGATTTTTTACACCTGTTCCCGGTACAACATTAGTTCTTGTTTTAAACAGCTGGCAGCGTTCACATTTACCGATTTTTTCTGCCAGATTTTCTATTGTGACTGATTTTTTAACTTCCTGACTGCCGGTTGTTTGACTTTCAGCTTGAATTTTATCAGCTTCTGGAATTCTGTCATCAGTAAATACAGGTTCCGGGATATCAAACTGTTTCTGGTTATATCCATTTATTGAAGCCGAAACAGTTTTTAACAAATTATAGATGTTTTTTTTCTCTTCTGCAGTCATGTCTATATAATAGCACATAGTTTGACCTTCATTCAATAAACCTTTATACTTAATTAACAATGAACGTTTTTAAAAAAATTGCTCTGATTTTGATATTTTCTCTTTTTTCAGCTGTTGTTTTTGCTGCCGGTCGTGGCTGTCAGGATTTGATTTTATGTGACAGCTGGATTTATGATGCCTTATTGTCTATAGAAATGGAAATGGGGCGGACAACTTTTTCTGATCAGGCTCCTGTTTCTATAAATGAGTTAAAAACATATTTAGATGACATAGATTATGAGTCTCTTTCTGAACCTGGGAAAAAACAGTACGAAAGAATTCAGAATTATTTAAAGGAAAAAAACTGGTCGTGGAATTACGGAATGTTTTCCATTGGAGTAGAACCTTCTTCCGATGTTGAGTTTTATTATAAGTCAGAAGAGGATACTCCGTGGGTTTATGATTATACAAAACGCGGTTCTATGATTGACTGTCCGATTAAACTTGGAGTCGGGGATTACTTTACGGTTTATATGGGACTTACTATGTCTCAAAGTTATACTGCAAGATTTTCAAATGACAATTATGTAAACCAGTTTTTTGTAAATGATGCATTTGATCCGGCTTTAGTGCACGAAAACTATATTTCAACTGGATATATTTGGGATAATAATGTCGGTTTTAATTTCCGTCTTGGAAGTGGAACTCAGAGTATAGGTCATTCATTGATGCCTTCGATAATAATGTCTGAATATATGACCGATACACCTTATGCAAATTTTAGAATTTTCTCTCCGATTTTTAATTACAACTTTAATGTAACTCAGTTTACAAGAAGTACTTATCTTTATACTCACAGAATTGAAACACGCTTCTTTAAAAAAATTCAGTTTTCATTTATCGAAGGTGTACTCCCGTATGATCATTTTGATTTAAGATTTGTAAATCCGTTTGCAATTTTTCATGGATACGGACTTTTTAATGAATTTGATACAGAATGTTCGTCATATTTTGGATTTAAAATTAATTTTATTCCTGTAAAATATTTAAGGATTTATGCACTTTATTCTCAAAATGAACATTCACTTGCATCCGAAGATGGTTCTGAGCCGGAAGGAACAGGATTCCAGGTTGGTGCAGAAACTTATCTTCCGTTTAAAAGCGGATATTTCCATTTTGGCGCTGAATTTTATTATACGAACCCGTATCTTTTTATAAAACAGAGTCCGAATGTTTCATTTGCAAGAGTTTTTACAGAAATGATTGAAGGAACTGGAAATTATTATCAGTGGATGGGAAATCCTTTTGGTCCAGACTCTCTTGCTTTCCAGATTGCGGCAGGGTATGAAGTTCCTGATAAATGGTCTGTTGACCTTGCATACAGTTTTGCAGCACTCGGAGAATTTTCTGGAACAGGAATTTTTTCAGAAGCAAAATGGCAGAAATCTGATCTTTCATTTGATGAGACAAATTGGCCTTATAATCTTACTGATAAAACATCACTTAATGCACCGCATGGAACTGTTGAATATCATAATTCAATTACATTAAAAGCCGCTTACAAGCCTTTAAATTATCTTACGATAATGCTTCAGCCGTCTTATGTAATAATTTCAAACTTTGGTCATAAAACAGGTGAGACAAGACACGGTGTTGAGTTTGCATTAGGAATTAAAACTGAATTTACGAAAATTCCTCACAGGGAGTTGTCATCTGAAGCTTTATTTAAGGACGGAAAAGAAAAATGAAAAAGTTTTTTTCTGTATTTATATTCAGTTTAATGTCACTTAATTTATTTGCTTCTTCTCGAGGTGAGCAGGAGCTTGTAAAAGCAGGACACTGGGTTTATGACAGTCTTGCTGCAATCTGTACAGAAGTAAATAAAGTTTACTGTTATGATGAAGCTCCTTTAACTGTCCAGCAGATAAAGACAATCCTTGATAAAATTGATTATGAAAGTTTAAGTGCTGCAGGAAAGAAAAATTATGACAGCATCATTTCTTATTTCAATGAAAAAAAATGGACTTTCGGAACGGAAGATTTTAATGCAGGTTTTTCTTTAAGTGTAATTCCTGAAGCTCAGTATAAAACAAATGAAGAAGTTCAGTGGGTTTATGACAGAAGACAGAGATCTCCGTTTATCGACAGTGCGTTTGATTTTAAATGTCATGAATATCTTTTTGGTTCGACGGATATTATTGTTGCGCAGTCACAGAGTGCAAGATTAAAAAATGACAATTATGTAAATGTTCCATACAGTATGGAAACTATAGACATAAACTTTCCGCACAATGCTTACTTATCTGCAGGGTACATGTTCAACGAAACGTCAGGATTTAACATGAGGCTTGGTGTTTTAAGCAAAGACCTTGGAAGATCAAGTATGGGAAGTGCAGTTTTATCAAGAAATTTATACAGTACTCCGGAATTTAATTTTAATATCTATTCTGATTTATTAAGCTATCAGACAAATATTACGATGCTTGGTTATGAAAGGTATCTTTACCTCCACAGTTTTTCAATCAGACCGACAGATAAATTTTCTGTATCTATAATCGAAGGTTCTTTACCTTATGGAGCGATGGATTTAAGATATTGCATTCCATTTACCTTTTTTCATGGATATGCCGGATGGTGGGATTATAAATATAAAACAAGTGCTTCCGGTAAAAAATACGATGTTGCAAGTTATCTCGGTTTAAAGTTAAATTATTCGCCTGTAAAATATCTGCGCACATATTTTATATTTGCAATGAATCAGTTTCAGATGCCGAACGAAGATGATTCATCTGTTCCGCCTGGATATGCTGCTCAGCTTGGACTTGAAAGTTTTATTCCGCTTAAAGAAGGATATCTGCATTTAGGTCTTGAAGCTTATTATGCGCTTCCATACTTTATGATTACAGAAAGTCCTAACTGGTCTTTTGTAAAAACTTATAAAGAAACATGCGATAATTCTGCTACTTTCTATGAGTGGATTGGAAGTCCGCTTGGACCTGATACATTTGCTGTAAAAGTTGATGCGGGTTATCAAGTAAGGGATAAATGGGGAGTAAACTTTTCATATCTTTTTGCTGCGTGCGGTGAACTTTCTAACCCGGACTTTTCCGGATGGGGTGGATACGATTATGACTTCTTTTCTGAAGGAAGACATCTTAACTGGGTTTATCCTGCAGAATATGGACCGGATAAATATAAAAAGGGAGCATCTTTTCTTTCGCCTTCCGGAACTCCGGAATATAGAAACATCGTTTCCTTTAAATGTGATTACTGGCCTGAACCATGGCTTTGTATAACTGCTTATCCAGGTGCTGCCTTTATATTTAACAGTGGACACGAAGAGGGAAATTTTGATTTTAGTTTTGAGTTTGCACTATGTGCAAAATTTAATATAACAAAATTAACTTTAAACTAACGGGAATGGAAAATGAAAAAAATAATTTTAATTCTTTCTGCATTTTTAATGTGTTCATCTCTTTTCGCTCAAGTTTCACTTGATCCAAATGACAGATTTTATACAGATGCTAAGAACTGGGAAACAAAAGGGATAATCTCATGGCTTCCACAGATGAGACCTTATCCTGTTAAAACAATTAAAACAATTCTTGAAACTGTAAAAGAAAAGGGGAATGATGATGACGCAGCCCTTGCTGAATATTACTATAAGAAGATTTTCGGTAGATCATGGAATATAGGTTTTACACTTGGCGATAAGTCAAGATTTTCAGATTCTGAAGATAATCTTAATTTGTTTTTTGCAGAACCGGAATTTTATGGAAACCTTGAATTTCTTGATCTTGTTACTTTAAGTTATAAGCTTGGACTTTTTATTCAGAATAAATCAGTTGAAGAAGATTCTGTGTGTTCTATGTTTCATTACAGACTTACGGATACACATGATGACTCGGCAAAGCTGGGGCCTTTAAAGGCAAATCTTGATATGGTTTCTAATGTTACGGTTGGAACTGATAAATTGTACTGTACTCTCGGATTGAACCGAATTGCTTTTGGGCCTGTGTTATCCGACTCTGTTATGATTAATGGAAAGCAGTTCCATTCTGGAAATTTTATTTTTAATTATGATGCCGGAAAGTGGGATTATGTTCAGTCATTGAGTGTATTATCCCGTTCAACTAAAAATGAAAAATCAGCGCCTGCAGATTTTGCTCCGGAAAAATATCTTGCTTTCCATTCTGTAAGATTTAAGCCGGCAGACTGGATTTCAATTTCATACTATGATGCATCAATTTATACAAACAGATTTGATCCTGCATACTTTATCCCAGTTCCATATATGGTAACACAGTGCATGTATTCTGCAACAGATAATCTTATAAGTGGAATTATTTTTGATTTCAGACCATTTAACGGTCTTAATGTTTCTCTTGCAACTGCTTTTGATGATATCGACCTTAATGGACTTGGAGAAGGTAAGTTTGATTCAAGATTAAAGATGACTTTAATGGTTGGTGCAAATTATACTCCTGACGTTAAGTTTATCGATAATATCGGATTTGATTATACATTAATTACTCCGTATACATATTCACATTCCGATCCTCATATTGAAACATTCGGCTCAGAGGTTGCACCGATTGCAGATAATTATAACAAAGATAATTTTACAACGAGACTTCAGAGTCTTGGAACTTCAATTCCACCTAACTCAGACCGTTTTGCTTTTGCAATTAATTTTAGACCTGCTGAACGTTTACGTTTAGGATTTACATCTTCGTTTGTAAGACATGCTAATATTGCAGAAAGCTTTTCTGATGAAGAAGCATATGCATATATTTATTCTAATTCAAAAGTTCAGGACGGGTATGAGTTTTCTAACGACGGTTCTGTCTGGACAAGTCCGATGTATCCTGATGAAAGTATTTACACCAGTTTTACACCGACAGCATCAAAGAACCTCTTTTTAAAGCAGGATCATAAAATGTATATACTTCAGTGTGGTCTTACTGCAGATTTTGAACTTGAAAGACATAAATGGGGCGTTATTTCATTCAGCGCAGGTTATATGTTTGAATACATTTATAATAAGGGTGTCGATTCAAATATTTATGTTAAAGATTCTTCTGTTGCTGCAGGTTCAGGAAGTCCGGTCGTTGATGACGATGCAAGAGCTCTCGTCGCATCTCAAAAACAGCGGTGGATTGACAATTTTTCCAATCAGTTTAATAATTATTTTATGATTGCTGTTAAGTATTCATATTAAACAGGGGATTATTAATGGGACAGAAGCGAAAATTTCTTTTTTTATATTTAACAACAGGTGCAGGTCACATTTCTACTGCCAGAGTAATGCGCGACTGTATCCAGAAAATTAATCCTGATGCAGAAATCGTAATGGTAAACGGTTTTGACAAAAAAAATATCTGGGGTCAGTACATTTTTGAACACGGATATTATATGTCTACTAATGTTTATCACGGAATGTTTGCACTTGCTTATGATATGGGAATGCACAGATTCTGGCAGTCTGCAACAACAAGACTTTTACAGCTTCATACAACATGGTATCTTAAAAAGGTAATCGAAAAAGAAAATCCTACAGACATTGTTTCATTTCATTTTGCATTAAGTCCTTATCTTCATGACATCGTAAAAAAATCAGGTAAAAAAATAAATCTTTCTGTAATGGTAACAGATCCTTTTACTGTTCCACATTACTGGTTTTATGACAAAAGGCTCGATTATTTAGTTTATTCTGAACAGGCAAAACAGACAGGTATAAAGCTTGGAGTTCCTGAAAATCAGATTAAAATTGTTCCGTTTGCATTAAATCCAAAATATCAGATTCCTTTTACCAAGGATGATGTAGTTGAATTAAAGAAAAAACACGGCTTTGATCTTGATAAAAAAACTCTTTTAATGGTCGGCGGTGGAGACGGAATCCCGGGTGCAATAGAAATCATAAACAAGTGTATTTCTAAAAAAGCAAAGTTCAGTGTGGCAGTAATCTGCGGACATGATAAGGCAAAGCAGAAATATCTTGAAGGAATTAAAGCATTAAATCCAAAGCTTGATTTACACGTTTTTGGTTTTGTAAATTTTCTTGATGAACTTGTAAAGTTGAGTGACTGTGTGGTTATGAAGGCAGGCCCTGCAACTTTAATTGAAGTCCTTACATGCAAAAAGCCTGTTATCATCTGCCGATACATTCACAATCAGGAAAAGGGTAACATGCTCTTTGCTGTAAACAACAAAGTAGGTTTTTTTATTCAGAAGCCTGCCGCAATTTACGAAAAGGTTGAAGAGCTTTTATATGATGAGCACTTTGACGAAAAGATGGAAAAAACTTTTGCCGCTTTAAAAATCAACACAGATACAGATAAAACGGCACGAATTCTTCTTGAAAAAAATTCTTCTCTTTAATTACAGACAGTCTTATAGACTTTCAAAAGCGTAAAAGTGTTTTACGACACGTGTCTCAAATGCTTTTTTAATAAGTTCATCAGGATTTATTTTATTGTAAATCTCCTGTGCTTCTTCAAGAGTTGCCTTTAATACAGGATGTCTCGGGCTAAATAAAACGCAGCAGTCTTCGTAAGGAAGTATTGAAGTATCATAAGTTCCGATAAACTCTGCTGTATCGATAATCTCTTCTTTATCAAGCCCTACAAGAGGTCTTAAAAGCGGAAGCTCTGCACAGCTTTCTGTTACCTGCATGTTTTCAAGAGTCTGGCTTGCAACCTGGCCAAGACTTTCTCCGGTTATAAGACACTGTGCTCCGATGTGTTTTGCAACCATATTGGCTGCCTTCATCATGCACATTCTTAAAGCAAGCGTTGACCAGCTTTCTGGAGCCTTTTCTTTTATGAGCATCTGAACATCTGTAAAAGAAACGATATTTAACGCTGTCTGCATTCCGTATGTAGAAAGAATTTTTGCAAGGTCTTCAACTTTTTTCTGAGCTTCATCAGATGTGTAAGGATAAGAATGAAAGTAAATGCATTCGATTCTCATTCCGCGGCGGAGCATTCTGTATCCTGCAACAGGGCTGTCTAAGCCCCCGGATAAAAGTAAAAGTCCTTTACCGCTCATTCCGACAGGAAGACCGCGGCAGCCTGTTTTAGAATCTGTATAGACAAAGCATTTTTCGCGCACTTCTACCCAGATTGTAACATCAGGATTATGTAAATCTACATCAAGAATTTTATTGTCATATAGACCGGATGCTGCCTTTCTCATTATTTCGTATGAATCAAGCTCAAAAGATTTATCACTTCTTCTTGCATCAATTTTAAAGGTTTTAGCACCGTTTTCTTTTGCGGCTTTTCCAAGATCGGTTACCATATCTGTAATTGATTCAATATTCTTTTCACAGATAAAAGTTTTAGCCCAGCCTGTAATTCCTATAAGATGGCTTAAGCAGAATTCTACCTGAGGACAGTTTTCTTCTTCGACTTCGACATACATTCTTCCGGCTCTTAAAATTATATCCACCGGAATGTGTTTTAAAAACTCGCGGACATTGCGTACGAGTTTACTTTCGAAAGCATTTTTGTTTGAACCTTTAAGGACAAGTTCACCAAGTTTTGCAAGATATGTGATTTTCATAGTGAATGAATTATATTAAAAATATTCAGTTTTTACAAATATAATTGAACATTACTCAAAAGCCCTTATTATGTGCATAGAAACAGCGGCCTTTCCGGGTAAAATTCAACCTTGAAATACTATCAAATATGGGTTAATCTAAAAGGTATGTATAAAATAAACCAGTTGTTACATCTTCGTTCAAAACAACCATATACTCTTGGAAAAAATATTCCGCAGATGCTTAAAAATGCCGTAGAACAGTGCCCCGACACAATTTTACAGGCTTCTAAAAACGAAATAGGCACCTACGAAAGACACAGTTATAAATTAGTTTACCGTCACGTCCTAGACCTTGCATGCGCCCTTAAAGAATTTGGAGTTAAAAGGGGAGATCTGGTCGGTCTTATTTCTGATAACCGCCGTGAATGGATGGTAACTGACCTTGCTCTTTTAAGTCTCGGCGCTGCAGATGTTCCGCGCGGCTGTGATTCTATGGGAACAGAAATCCGTTTTATTTTAAATTTTACAGGATGCCGTCTTTGTTTTTTTGAAAACGACAGACAGCTTAATAAAGTTTTAGAAAACATGGATGAAGTTCCAGAACTTACTGACGCAATTCTTTTTGATTCTCCTGATGAACTTACTATGGAGAGGGCTGCTTTACTTGGAGTTCGTGTTCATAAGTTTATTGAATTGGAAGATATGGGAAAAAAATCTTCTCAGGAGCAGAGAGATGCAATTGAAGCAGAAATAGAAAAGACAGAAGGCTCTGACTTAGCAACGATTATTTTTACATCAGGTACAACCGGAACTCCAAAGGGCGTAATGCTTACTCATGATAATTACATGGCTCAGTGTGAAGTAATAAAAGATGTTTTTACAACAGCAAAAGAAGGCGACATGTGGCTTTCTGTTTTACCTGTCTGGCATGTAATGGAGCGCGTTTACGATTATTTTATCATTGCCCTTAAAAACGGAATTGCATACTCAAAGCCCGCAATAGAAATCATGCTTGAAGACATGAAGGCAATTAAACCGCAGTGGATTGTTGGCGTTCCGAGATTGTGGGATGCGTTTACACAAAGCTGTTACCGCGAGCAGAGAAGAAAGAACGGTTTTTCTTCGATGATGTTTAACATAGGAATGACGATAGGAAAAACTTTCTGCTGGGCAAGTGACAGATTTTTAGGTCTTATCTGCCGCTTTTCTGTTAAGCAGCAGATTTTAGACAGAGTTTACGGATTTTTACCTTATCTTATTTTATCTCCGTTTGCGGGTTTAAGCTATCTTATTTCGATAAGGCAGTTAAGGAATAAACTCGGTGGAAAAATAAAAGGATGTATTTGCGGTGGAGGAAGTCTCCAGCCTGGAACAGATCACTTTTTCAGGGCGATGAGGGTTCCGCTTCTTGACTGTTATGGAATGACAGAAACAGCTCCGATTCTTTCTGTGCGAAGTCCTAAAAAAGTTATGTCAGGATGTGTGGGAAAAGTTTATCCTTCTGCAGAAGTAAAAATTGTTCCGCATAAAGACGGAGTTCCTCTTTCAAACACGCCTTTAGCTCCAGGAAAAAAGGGTCTTGTTTTTGCACGCGGAAGGCAGGTAATGAAAGGCTATTACAGAAGGCCGGACCTTACAAAACAGATTATCGATAACGAAGGCTGGATTAACACAGGCGACATCGGAATGCTTTCGCGTAATAATGAGCTTGCAATTACAGGCCGTGCAAAGGATACTATTGTACTTATGGGCGGAGAAAATATTGAACCTCAGGTAATTGAAAATGCAATATGCAGAAGTAAGTATGTAGAAAGCTGTGTAGCTGTAGGTCAGGATAAAAAATACATCGGTGCTTTAATCGTTCCGCGTAAAGCAAATATTTTACAGTACGCAAATGACAATAATATTTTCTATGATTCTTATGACTCGCTGATTGAATCAAGTGAAATTGAAAACCTTATCAGAAATGAAATCGATAATTATATATGCGAGAAAAACGGATTCAGGACCTGTGAAAGAATTGGACGTTTTGTGCTTCTTGCAAACAGCTTCGAAATCGGAAAGGAAATAAACGCAAAACAGATTGTCATGCGTCACAAAATAGAAAAAATATATGCAAAGGAAATAAAAGCGGTATTCGCTCCAAGATCAAATTCTTTAACTTAATTCAATAAAAATACCGATAATATAACAGTGAAAAAGGTCTTTTTTTTCTTATTAAGTATTTCATTAATCCTCAATTATTCTTTCGCTCAGAGAAAACTTTCTGATATTCCGATTGATCCTGCAAGCCCAGAGGCACTTTTACTTACGGATGATGTTCCAGAAATCTTTGATGGAATCTGGGAAGGAAACGACCGTTATATAATGTTCCAGGAAAAATCAGAACTGAAGGATATTGTCAAGGAAGAAGTCGAACTTAAAGAAGATAACTACATCTGGATTTATCTTAAGATGTTCTACGGCTGGTATGTAGACCGGAGTGCAGAAAAATACACCAAAAAGAATTCACCAGAAAAATATGACAGTAATGATGTTGTATTCCGTGACATTCAGAATATAAAAATTCAATTTAAAAAATTACTTGATATTGATGAATGTAATGCATATGAAATAATTATAACTTATCCGAAACAGAAAGAGAAAACTGTAATCCCTGTTGCTGTTATAGATGGAGAACTTTATCTTGATTTTGCAATCCGTGCAGATTATAAAACTTATTCACCGGAAGGAAAGTCTTCGCCTTTAATCGGTTCATGGAGTTCTGTTGCACATGTATCTGGAATAAAGGTCAGTAAACCTATTACAGATACAAATCTTTATTCACTTTTTATAACAGACAGCAGAATCTATTCAATCCGGTATTGGAAAACAGACATGGATTTTAATCCCGCCATGGCATTCTTTTCTGACGGTGATAATAAATTTGAAGTTCCTAAACATATTTCTTCTGCAGGAAATGTCTATACATGTGTTACTGGACGAAGTGTTACAATCAGAAATGTTGAGCTTAAAAAGAACCTTAATATAAATGATTTTAAAATTGACTCTCAGAAAATGGTTCTTGCAACAGGAATTCCATATCTTAAACGGATAAGTGAACACTGCAGTTTTGATGACATGATGAACATAGTTGCAGTTTCAAATGCAAGAAAAGCTCCGGAACAGGACCCTCCTTTTCCGCCTTTCAAGCTTGACTGGGAACCGGAAGATATAAAATCTCTTGAAATTCAGCGTAAAATTCTTGAAGCAGTTCATAGACGCCATAAAGAGTTCTGCGAAAAATATCCTTTTAAGCTCAGAATGTACTGAAAATCCTTTATTTCTGTAAAGCCTTTTTTCTGCATATATAGAATAAAATCTCATTTTCTGATATAATTTGTTAAATTCTGCTCGATATATGAGCCTTAACAACAAGAGGTTTTATTTTGTATAAAAATGTTGATCCAAAAACAGATTTCCCGAAACAGGAAGAAGAAATTTTAAAATTCTGGGAAAAAAATGACACTTTTAAAAAATCTTTAAGCCAGAGAGAAGGTGCAGAAGATTTTATTTTTTATGACGGACCTCCTTTTGCAACAGGACTTCCACACTTTGGACATTTCATTCCATCAACAATTAAAGATATAATTCCGCGTTATCAGACAATGAAAGGTAAGCGTGTAGAACGCCGCTTCGGATGGGACTGTCACGGTCTTCCGGTTGAAAACCTTATCGAAAAGGAACTCGGACTTAACTCAAAACACGAAATCGAAAATTACGGAATCGATAAATTTAACGAAGCATGTCAGGCTTCTGTTCTTAAATATACTTCTGAATGGCGTAAAACAATTACCAGAATGGGTCGCTGGGTAGACTTTGATAACGATTATAAAACAATGAACCCTGAGTTTATGGAATCCATCTGGTGGGTTGCAAAATCTCTGTGGGACAAGGGACTTATTTATGAGGGAAAATATATTCTTCCATACTGTCCGCGCTGTTCAACAGTTCTTTCTACTCATGAGCTTGCGCAGGGTTATAAAGACGTTCAGGATCAGACAGTAACAGTACGCTTTAAAATTACAAAAGCTCCTGACGGTGTAAAAGATCCGGACATGACAAATGGAAAAACATATTTCCTTGCATGGACAACAACACCATGGACACTTCCTTCAAACCTCGGACTCTGTATGGGACCGGAAGTTGACTATGTAAAGATCCTCGATAAAGAAAGCGGTGACTTCTATATTTTTGCAGAAGCGCGCTTGAGTGCATATTATAAAAACGAAGCAGACTACGAAATCATTTACCGTCACAAAGGAAAAGATTTTATCGGAGCAGAATACGAACCTCTTTTCCCTTACTTTGCACAGTTAAAGGATCCAAAAGTTTGCGAAGAAATGTCAGGACAGAAATGCGAAAAAGGCGCTTTCAGAATGTTTAATGCTGAATACGTTTCTACAGAAGACGGTACCGGTATCGTACATATCGCTCCTGCATTCGGTGAAGAAGATAATAAAGTATTCCGCGGAAGTGGTGTTCCTAATGTAGAACCGATTGACGCAGAATGTAAGTTTACAAAAGAAGTTTCTGATTATCAGGGAATGTTTGTAAAGGACGCAGATAAAGACATCATGAAACGCCTTAAGGACGAAGGAAAACTTGTAAAAAGAGATTCAATCGTTCACTCATATCCGCACTGCTGGAGATGCGGTTCTCCACTTATTTACCGCGGAATCGGTTCATGGTTTGTAAAAGTTGCAGACTATCACGATGTTCTTTTAAGGGCAAACAGCCAGATTACATGGCAGCCTTCTCACATTAAAGAAGGACGTTTTGGAAAATGGCTTGCAGGTGCACGCGACTGGGCAGTAAGCCGAAACCGTTACTGGGGTAACCCGATTCCAATCTGGAGATGTGATGACCCTGACTGTAAACACACTCTCTGTGTAGGAAGCCGTGATGAGCTTAAAGCTTTAAGCGGAACATATCCAGAAGACCTTCACAAACAGTTTGTAGATAAAATTACATTTACATGTCCTAAATGTAAAAAGGGTACAATGCGCCGAATTCCAGAAGTTTTTGACTGCTGGTTTGAATCTGGTTCCATGCCTTATGCTCAGCAGCATTATCCTTTTGAAAATAAAGAATATTTCGAAAAGAACTTCCCTGCAGATTTTATCTCGGAAGGTCTTGACCAGACACGCGGATGGTTCTACACACTTACAGTTTTAGCATCGCAGCTTTTTGACAAGCCTGCATTTAAAAACTGTATCGTAAACGGAATCGTACTTGCAAGTGACGGACGCAAAATGTCAAAGTCACTCAGAAACTATACAGACCCTGTAGAAGCAATCAACAAATTTGGTGCTGATGCAATCAGACTTTTCTTAATGCACTCTGCAGTTGTTAAAGCAGATGAAATCCGCTATTCAGATGAAGGCGTACGCGATGTATTAAAATCAATCATCATTCCTCTGTGGAACTCTTATTCATTCTTTGTAACATATGCAAACATCGATAAGATTACATGCACAGGACACGAATTTGATTCTAAGCTTCCATCTAATCCACTTGACCGCTGGCTTCTTTCTGTAACACAGACTCTCGTTAAGAAAGTAACAGAAGCAATGGGACAGTATGACCTTTCAGGTGCAATTGACCCGATCGTAGATTTTATTGATCAGCTTAACAACTGGTACATCAGACGTTCAAGAAGACGTTTCTGGAAGAGTGAAAACGATTCTGACAAAAAAGAAGCATATGAAGCTCTTTATATTTCATTAAAGACATTTGCAAAAGTTGCAGCTCCATTTGTTCCGTTCATTACAGAAGAAATCTGGCAGAACCTTAAAACAGATGAAGATAAAGAATCTGTTCACCTTGAAGATTATCCTGTTTATAACGAAAAATTCCATGATGAAAAGCTTGAGTTTAAGATGGCAACAGTTCAGAAGGCAATTTCAATGGGACGTTCTTTGAGAAACCAGTTCAACTTAAAGAACAGACAGCCTCTTGCAAGTGTTGCTCTTGTAACAAGAAAGGCAGAAGAAAAAACTGTACTTCAGGAAATGCTTGATTCAATTAAAGAAGAGCTTAACGTTAAAAACGTTATTTTCCACGAACGCGAAGATGAGCTTGTTGAATACAAAGCAAAAGCTAACTTTAAAGTTTTGGGAAAAGAATTAGGCTCTCTCATGAAAGAAGCTGCCGGACAGATTGCTTCTCTTGCAAACAATGCAATTCAGTCAATTCTTGACGGTTCTAAATTTACAATCGAAGTAGGCGGCAAATCATTTGACCTTACAGAAGATAAAATCATCGTAGACAGAATCGAAAAAGAAGACGTTAAAGTTATTAACGAAGGTACACTTACTGTCGGACTTGATACAAAGATTACTGATGAACTTAAAAAAGAAGGTTATGTAAGGGATCTTGTACGCGGAATTCAGGCATTAAGAAAAGACAGTGGCTTTGAAGTAACTGACCGCATTAAACTTACTGTTGGCGGCGATGCAGAACTCGAAGCTGCTTACACAATGTTTGAAGACTTTATCAAAAATGAAACACTTGCTGTAAGTGCAGCTTTTGATGCAGGTGTTAAAGGAACTGACGTAGAAGCAGACGATAAAAAGTGGAGTATCAAAATTGAAAAGAACTAGAAAGAGTTTATTTTGTAATTCATCATTAATTCTGGCAGGCTTACTTGCTTCAGTTATAACTGTAACTGCATGTAAGTCAGCACCTGTAAGTACATTAAATCCTGTTAAGGCTTTTGATGTACTTGATGATGATGCAGCTTTATACATAAGTATTCCGGCTAAAGAAAATGCTGAATTACTTGAAAAGTTTATTGCAGGCTTTAAACTTGGCGTTTCTGAATCTGATGCAAAAATGATTGTATCTAAACTCGACAGAGTTTATGCTTCATTCGGATCAAAGTCAAATAAAAGAAGAATCTGTGTTTCTGCAGAAGCAAATATTCCAGGAGCCGTAACAGGAGTTTTAAAGCGCAACGGTTATGAAGAAGCAACTGCAGCAGTTGAGTCTGTTAACGGACCAAAAACTTTATACAAATACTATTCTTCAGAAAGCATACAGATGGCTTTCCCTTCTGCAAAAAACGTACTTATTTCTAAGAATGTAGTTCCACTTATTAAAAATTATGCATATGAAGAAATGGTTGCAAACGGAACAGTTAAATCTGAAGAACCTTACAGACAGGACTGGTACGAATCAGATTTATATAAATGGCTTACTTTTGATACAGGTAAAATTCATTTTTACATAGTCCGTCCACAGTCATTCCTTTCAAATCTTTTAGGTTCAGCAGTTTCTACAAAAACCTTTAAGCTTAACTATGCAAAAGGTGAGTTTGAAAAACTTCCAAATTCAAAATACGGTCTTACACTTGAACTTAATTTTATGGAATCACGATATATCAAACCTGCAATTTCACTTCTTTCTCTTGCACTTGGACTTACAGATTCAGAAATTGAACAGATTGATACAAATACCGTAAAATTAAGCGGCGTTCATATAAGCTCAAAACAGCTTATCGATATGTTTGGAATTTAACTGGAGGAATAAAATGGCTGATGATAAAATTATCTTAAAGGCAGAGGATCTTGACGGATATTTAACTGAACAGGATATTAACGAACTTGAAAAGCTTGAAAAGATGTACGATCAGGCTATGACAAATTTTTCACCTCTTAACATCGAAAATACGATTTCTGCATATGACAAAATAGGAAAAGAAATGCAGAACATCTGTTCGCAGCATCCTGCAATCAAAGTATTTTCTTTTGTTACAGAAGAGGGTGCTCATGCCGAAGCAAGCCGTGTAATTGCTAAGCTTCGTGACGTAAATACAAATCATGAAGAATTCCTTTATTATACTCAGCGTGCTTATGAAATGCTTTTTAGAATGGCATTTACAGACCAGCACTCTGACAAAAAGAGCCACATCATCGTTCAGACTCCGGTAACAAATCCATGCCAGATGTACGGCGTTCATAAAATTCCAGACATCGATTACAAAATCGAAAACTCTGTTATGTGCGTAATGCTCCGCGGTGCTCTTCTTCCAAGCATGATTATGTCAAAGGAAATCGAAGAGTATTCATCACACAAATATAAAACACCGTTTGCTCTTTTTAAGATTTCAAGAAACGATCAGAAAAAAGAAGCAGACATGGAATATGTTCTTGACCTTAAAAAATCATTCTTTAACCTAGAAGAACTCGACGGAAGGGATTTGATTTTTGCTGACCCGATGAACGCAACAGGCGGTTCACTTGTAACTGTTGTTAAATACCTTCAGGCACAGGGAGTCCATCCAAAATCAATTAAATTCTTTAACGTAATTTCTGCATTAAAGGGAAGCCTTAGAGTTACACGTGCACTTGAAAACTGTACATGCTATACACTCTGGCTTGACCCTGTAATGAATAAATCTGCTTACATTCTTCCAGGCCTTGGAGATGCCGGTGACAGACTTAACGGCTGCGACACAAAAGACAAGCCAAGAAACATCATGCAGCTTATTGCAGACTACGGAAGCAACGTTGCAGGTCTTTACAGAAACCAGCTTTTCGAAATCGAAAAAGTTGTTTTGGGTTAAGACTTTTAAGCTTTAACCTGATATTTTAAGGCAACAGGGCGAATATTGATGATAAAAAAAATTGCCGTCATTCTGACAGTTTTACTGCTTTTCTCATGCAAGTCAAATACGATTTTCGTACCTGGAGAAGAGCAGGTAAAAACCGTAAATCTTTATTCAGAATACTATAATCTTGCAGAAGAATACGTAAAGCTTGAAAATTATTCTAAGGCAATCGAGCTTTATAAAATGGCAATGAATGATAAATCCATTCATAATGTAGCATATTATAAACTTGGAAAATGCTATGCTCTTAAAAAAGATTATGATGAGGCAGAAAAAATATTCAGAAATATTTTAAAATATGATCCTGATAATGTTGCAATAAAATCTTCTCTTGCATATTTAACTGCAATGAAAGGCGATTCTAAAAAAGCTGGAAATATTTATAAAAATCTCGTAATTGAAAATCCTGATAACGCTGAACTTCTCATAAACTATATAAGTGTTTTAATTATACAGAAAGACTACGAGGCTGCTAAAATAAATCTTGAGTATCTTGAGAAAAAATTTCCAAACACAGAACAGCTTCCTAAATTAAAGGAAAGTCTTGAGCAGGAACTTAATAAAGAATAGTAATCAGAAATTATTCTTTTGAAGCCATGTATTTTCTGTATTTTTCAGGGTTAACTCTAAATGCAATAATCGGACTTTCAATATCGCTCTTTGCATGAATTAATGCCTGTTCTGCTTCTGAAATAATTCTCTGCCCTGAAACAAATCTTAATGATCTTGAAGCAATTCCGATTATAGGTCTTAGGGAAGCTTTGTGTTTTACAAGAATTGAAGCAAGTTCGGTGTAAATTGATTCACAGCTTTCCATGGCCTTATCGATGTCTGCATTTGTAAAGATAACCGCAATTCCATCGCTTTTGTATTCAAAAAGCATGTCTCTATAGTGGAATATATCAAGAATTTTTTTACATATATCAACTCCACAAGGACTATCCATTTCTAACCCTGGAATTGAAATAAGTACAAGAGAGATATCAGTCTGATTTCCTGCTGCTCTTGCAAGTTCACTTTCGAGCCTTGTAACAAGATGTTTTTCAAAACAGAAGCCGGTTATTGAACTGAACATTTCTTCATGATCCGTTGGATTTAAAGAATCAATTGATTTTTCCTCTGCCGGTTCATTTTCCGGTTCTTCTGCTTCTGAAGATGTTTCTTTAGAGAAGGCAGGTTCACTGGCTTCTTCAAGTGTATTTTCAGAAACAGTATTTTCTACAGGTTCTTCCTGAATTTCCTGTTCTTCATTTTCTGCTTCTTCTGTATATTCTGTTTCAGGTACAGAATCTTCTTCAAGTAATTCTGTATCTTCGTTTAATTCTGTTTCATCTGCAAATTCAATTTTGTCTTCCATTTCTTCTTTGCTTTTTCGGGCTTTTTTATCTTTTGGTTCACTTGAGATTATTGACAGAACAACAAGTATGAATGCGCTTATTAAAGTAAGTGTAATTATTGCAATGAATGTAATTTTCAGCCTTGAAAAAACGAGTGTAAGAGGCAGGTCGTAGATTTCTGCAGTAATATTAAGATTTATTGTATTTGATTCAATGATTGTATTTGAGTATGTTGTAAAAATTCCACGCTTGCTTGAATTTGATTTTGCAGGATATACAAAACAGTCCTGTCCGAAAAACTTGACCGTAAGAGATTTGTAACTGTAGGGGTTACTCTCGATTTCCTTTACAAAAACCTGAAGAAATTCTTCGGTAGGTTCCTTATAATATTCTATAGTATTTTCGCACCGGATAATAAGGTTATCAAATTTAGTTTTTGCGGCTGTTTTACCGTTTTTATAGTCATTATAGATAACGGCACCTGTTCCAGCTAAAGTTCCTATAAAAAGGATAATGAGTGTCACGATGATTGAATTTAAAAACTTTGTTTTCATAATAATTAAGTATACTCCAGAATTTTAGTCAATGCAAGTTTTAGACTCTCAACGAAAGTCTGGTTTTTATATGTATTTTTGAGGTTTGCAATAAGCGGTAAGAGGGAAAGCGCAAGATTGTTCAGATCTTTTGGTGATTTATAATTAATATCCTGCAAAGTTTCTGAGTCTTTTTTTATGGCCTCAGTCAGCTTTGTAAAATTAAAACATGGAGTTGAATATACAAATTCCCGCTTTTCTTTTTTCTTAAGATAGATTGAATAAATCATCTTATCATATGTAAAGCAGTAATTATTGCTGTTTATCCATTCAATAAACGACTCTCTGTATGAGTTGAGAACTTCTGTTTTAATCTGTGTTGTGTTAAAGCTCTCGAGTTCTGATTTTTTTACGGGTGTTCTGTAAATGAGGTTTGTAAACTGGCTTTCTGCACTTGTTTTTTTTGTTTCGTTAATCCTGTAAAGTGAGTCAAGGTAAGTTCCTCTTGTGTACGGCTTATTGAATATATAACTGAAATCGGCTCCGAAAAGTTCAACTGTCTCAAAACCGCACTTAGATGCAAAGTCTACGGCGGCAATCGTAACTGTTCCGGCACCGCTTTTAAGATGCAGAAAGCTTTCGTTATCAAGACCGTTTAATTCTGCATAATCACAGAACGGATGGCCTGATTTTGTAAATATGATTTTATCAGTAAAGGTTTTGATATAGTTTACAGCATTGTTATTTGCCTGAAGGTCAAAAACATAAATACATCCGCAGTCTTTCTGCCCGATAAAATGTTTGTGACTTATATTCTGGCCGTCAATGGAAACAACTGCATCACATTTAAGTTTGTATTTCTTTATTGTGCTGAATGCTGTATCAGTAGCAATTAAAAAATACTCATTTCTTTTTTCTTTTATAATATCGATTGTTTTGTCGAGAGAAGGTCCGGCGGCAATAACTGCTGCTTTTTTTGTGTTGTCAATTACAAATTTTTCAACTTTAAGATTTGAAAGAACTTTAAGGTTTTTAATGATGTTTTTCTGCCATATAAGACCAAAGTGAGATTGAACAGAAATGTCTTTTGAACATTGAGAAAGTGCAGAATTTACAGTTTCTGTGATATAATCAGCAGAATCTGTATTAAAGTCATGCCATGCGCGGTTAAAGAAAAGATTTAATCCGCCATAAAACTGTGGCAGATAATTTTTTATGATTGTTTCGAAAAGCCTGTTTTGAGAAATTATAAGGACACTTTTATTTTTTAAGAGATTTTTTACACACTCAATTTCTGAAAGGAATTTTATATCTTCTTCCGATTTTTCAACTGCAACTACAAAATTTTCAGGATTTCTTTTTAAAAACTGTTCAATATGATAACCGCCGCCTAAACCTGCAATAATTGTAAACCTGCAGTCTTTTGCAGAATCGAGAGCAAAACTTTCTGCTTCTTTTACCGGTGCATACTTCGAATGCATTGCTTTATCATTTATAAAAACGGGAATCCTGTAATTGTCTTTTGAAAAAATTATTTCTTTATAAATCAGATTCATCCTTTTTCCTGTCTCAAAATAAATGATTCTATATCTTGCAGCTTACTGTTTAATTTATCGGTAAATTCTTTTTTTAACTCATCATTCTGATGTCTTTTTATTGAAATGCTGTCTGCCGGGAAATATATTCTTATAAATTCTTCATTATTTAATAAGTCGCGGTAAATACTGAACACTTTATTTTTATCAGACTGAATCATATTCCTGTTTATAAAATAATCTGATTTCTTTAATTTGACATTTTTCAGTTCATTTATATTAATGTCCTGAATTTCATTTAATGTGTAATTAAAATTATAATCATTATAAACCCGGAATACACGGCTTTTAAACTTTTTTGAATTATCTATAAACCAGTTTCTGTATATTTTAAGAGAATCTGATTCGCGTCCCTGTGAAAATATACGTGAGTCCTTTGTCTTTAATCTGTAATCTTTTGCTTCTGCTGATATTTCAAGTTCATTTGGCTGAATATGTACAAAGCCTCTGTTTGATTCTAAGTCGAGGCCGGCCATGTAGACATTTTTATCTGTTATAGACAGTGCAAACTCAAGTGCAGTTCCGCTTATAGTCCCATTTCTTACAGCTTCTGTATATTTTATATTCATGGAATCAAAAATAGTTTTATCAAATCCATCTGTGTATGCGAGGGGAAGAATTCTTTTATCAAAAAGCTTTCTGGGGATATTTGCTTCTGAAGTTACTGCAAGAGTCAAATCTTTATTTATAAGGCAGTTTAAATGTTTTTTTGCCCAGAAACCACCGTCAGTTGAAATGCATAAATCCGGAACGATCCCATTTTTAAGAAGCGGTTTAATTGCACTTGAACAGGCGATGATAAAGTAATATTCATTTATTTCCTTTATTGTTTTAATACAGTTTTTTAAGCTTGGGCCTGAAGCACAGATCAGAACCGGAACATCAGTTTTTTCAATCAGAACTGTATTTTTCAGGCTTGTAAAAAAATTGATTTGATTTTTAATCCAGCGTTTGGCAAAAAACTGTCTTGTTGCAAGAATGCTCTGGCAGTCCCTTAAAAGCTGTTTTATTACAGCCCATACCTTTCTGTCTTTATCAGAAAAAGCTTTTGCACTTGATGGCCAGCTTATAAAAAAAGAATTTAATAGACCATCTTCACCAAGATAATTAAAAAGTTCGTTTTTAAGTTTTGAATCATCTTCATAATAAAACTCCCTGTCAAAATCATAAAGACTGTCTATTTCCTTTAGAAATCTTACAGCAATGATTTTTGATTTCGGAAAGAGTTTTTCAAAATCTTTTTTACAATAGGATAGGGCAGGTTCTATTATTATTATGTTTTCAGGGATAAAATCAAATTTGAGGGTACTGACAAAACGAAAGCTTTCTTTTTGCGGATCATATGCGGAATGAAGATATATTCCGTCATAAGTACAGGTAAGTTTACCGTTTTTTGCGTTTAAGTATTCTACTGGCATTTTTTAATTTTCCCCTCCAAAATTAAAAAATCAATTCATAAAACTTATCAGTTCCTGTATATCTTTTGTAGTACCGGAATTAGAAAGTACTGGAAATACAGACGGTTTACACAAAAGATCTGTAAGTAAAAGATTTATATGTGATTGAAGAAGCATTTCATCAAGATCAGGTCTGTTAATAAGTACAATCTTAATGATTCCAGGATCACAGAATATCGTTACATCAGGGTCCTGAAAAGCATGACTTATTAGACTGTAAAGTTCATCATAAACACAATCTAAAACAGAGTTATAGATATTCTTTTCCGGAACCTGTACGCTTTTAATTGATTCCTCTACAGATTCAGAAATAGAAAGAGTGAACATTGCAGCTTCTTTATTCTTACCAAGATTAAAGTCATTTTTTGTAAAAAGCTTCTGATTATGAATATTTTTTACCCTCAATGTGTCAAGACAGCCTGTTGTAAGGTTAAATTTTCTTTCATGCATCGAAAATACCATAAGTATTGCATTATCGCCTTCATAAGTTGTCTTTATAAAACTGATTTTCGTAATTTCGTTCTTAATGTCAAAAGAAAAAAACTGCAGGAAATTATAGAAGTCCTGATCATCTTTTGTATAATTGAATATATCTTTATCGTCTTTTAATGTTCCGTCCCAAAAATCCTTTGATGAAACGGAACCTGCAATTGTCTGTGAATCAATTCCAAATGCGTGGGAAATTACATACATTCCGTGAACGAGAGTAAAAAGTCCGCAGTGGTCAAAATCATAGTTTTTTGCCCAGTCTTCGAAAGATGCAAATGTTTTTAATGTAGAATTCTGCGCTCTAGCTAACAACCCAGTGCCGGATTTTTTAGAAGCTTTTGAACTTTTTTTCCCGGAACTGGATTTAGATATATGAGAAAGTAATCCCATTATGAAAGTCCAAGTTCCTGGAAAAGTTTTTTGTAAGTTACAAAGTGTTCAGACTGCGCAAATTCTGAAATCTTATCTTCAGGAAGATTTTCAAGGAGCTGATCCATGTAAGAAAGAACCGATTTAATTTCTGACTTAAGGTCTCCAGGAATTTCGTCATTTGAAACAGCCTGTGAAACAGGATTTGATGTTTCAGCTTCTTCGATTACCGGCTCAGTAGCTGGAGCATCTTCAGTTTCATCGTTCAAATCTTCCATCGCAGGTTCTTCTACAGCAGTTTCTTCGATAACAGGTTCTTCAACTGTATCTTCTACTTCCGGTTCAACTTCGAAATTTTCATCAAGTGAAGGAGAAGGTAAGTCTAAGTCTGCAAGTTCGTCATCAACACTGACTGTATTATTCGAATCTTCAGAAATATAATCAATCTTTTCAGAAGTTAACGTGCTGTCAACTGAATCATCTTTAAATATTTCATCAATCGGATCAGAACTAAATTCTTCAGAAGAAGAGCCTTCGCTGCTTTCTTCAACGATTGTCGGATCTGATGGTTCATCAATTTTTGGAATCTCAATTTCTTCAGGTAAATCTTCGCTGATTTCTGGAGCAGGCTCTTCGATAGTAAGTTCATCATCATCGTTATCATCAAAGATTGAACTGTCTTCAAATGCACTTTCATCAATTGTAGAAGTAAACTGTCCTTCTGACTGGGTTACAGGTTCTTCTGTAATTTCCGGAGAAATTGTTTCAGATGTTTCATCTGTAAATTCTGCATTGTTAAGAATGTTATCAAGTTCATCACCTGAAAGGGCAATTGTATCGTCTTCATCATCGTCAGCAAAGAAGCCTGTGTTTTCTTCTTCTGCTGCAGGTGCTATGTTAAGATCTGGTCCATGAGCCTTAATCTGAGCAAAATCAGTTTTAAGATTTTTAATTTCATCTTTTAGTGAAGCAAGTTCACCAACAATCTGCTGGAGAATTTCTGCACCTTTCTGTGAGATTTCTGCATCCTGCTGGACAACTGTTTCTGTTTCAGGTGTGTAATCTGTTTCACTGTTATCTGATTCAACGTTTCCAGAAATTACATCACTTAAAGAAACCGATGTATCATCATCGTCATCAGCAACAACCTTCATATCGTAATCAACTACATCAACTTTTGGTTCGTTGATAGCATCTTCCGGTCCTGTAATTCCTTCGTCTTCATCACCAACACCAAAGTCAGAAATGTCAATTGATTCTGTGTTAAGATCTTCACCAGTACTTCTGTCAGAAGATTCTGCAGTTGCTTCTGATTCTGAACTTTCTGTATTTGCGTCTTCTGTTTCAAATGAATCAGCAGATTCATCAAAAGAAAGTTTTATATCAAGAGGATCTTCTTCTACAATTTCTTCTGTTTTCTTTTCCGGAGTAGAGAAGTCACTGTCTCCAAGGAAGTCACCGATATCAACTGATGAATCACCTGAATCTCCAAGATCAAATTCTGAAGATACATCAATTTCTTCAGTTGAATCAGATGAACTGTCATCAGAAAGAAAGCTGTCAAGATCAACTTCACCATCTTCAATGTCATCGAGACTTATCTCTTCTGATGCAGATTCTTCAATAACCGGTTCACCGGCAGCAGGTTCATCTGATACTGTTTCTTCCAATACAGTCTCTTCCAGCACAGGTTCTTCTGCAGCTGTTTCTTCAATGACCGGTTCTTCAACAGAGGTTTCTTCTGTTGTGTCATCATCAATCGAAATATCATCTAAGTTTAAATCACTTGTAATGTCATCAAGATTAAAGTCATCTTCTGCAACTGTATCTTCTGTCTCTGCAGGAGTTTCTTCGGAAGAAGCCTGGTTTTCTCCAAAGTCTACGTCTGCAAAAGGGTCTTCAAGAGTTTCTTCTGTAATTCCGTCAACAGAAATGTCGAAATCATCTGATGAAACTTCCTGCGGAATATCCTGTTCTGTTTCAAAAATATCACTGTCAAGGGAATCTGTTTCAGTTATATCCGAACCGATATCAAAATCACCCTGTGTTTCTGAGTTGTCGAGAGGTATGTCCTTTGGTGGTTTTTTGACCCAAACGCCATAATTATCAAGTTCACTTGTATCGTTTGAATTACTCATTTATCAATCCCCTTTGTAATGAAATTATTCTTATATAAGTATCGGCAAATTTGTCCAAAAACTATACATAAAATTTATTCCATATTTGTTATATTATAGCATATATTTTCATTTAAGAAAATAAAAAAAAATCCGATAATTTATGCATAATGAAAAACTTAAAATACATATTGTCAGTGCTGGCCGGTACACTTGTATACGTGCTTATCTGTATTACCTGTGGTAGGAACGGAATTTGGGCTTCGAACCAGCTTTTAGAACAAAAAAGACTTATCAGTGCCAATACTCAGAATATTCAGAATATAAATGAACAGCTTATCCTCGAAAAGACTGCAATTCAGAATGATGAAGATGTAATTGCAGCTTATGCCAGAAAGCTCGGTTATGTAAAAGAGGGTGAAAAAATCGTAAAAGTTAAAGGTCTTGCTCCGGTTCAGACAATGATGTATGACACAGGTTCTGTATTAAAAAGCAGGGAAGTTCTCTATGTGTCTGAATCTGTCTGTAAGGCAGCAGGAATTACAGCTGGACTTATTGTGTTTGTCCTTATGCTTTTATACGATATTTCTTATGGTCATTTTTCTTTTAAGAAAAAAGAATTTGAAACAGTAGCAGGAATTCCTGTTTATGATGTACCTCAAGTCTGATCCGGAAAGCATTGCCGGGTGTGTTAAAAGTTTAAAAAGCGGAAACATAATTATAATTCCCACTGATACAGTCTATGGTTTTTCCGGAATCGCAGATGAAAAATTCAACACGGATTCTAAAATTAGAAAAATCAAGGGAAGAAACGAAACAAAACCCTTCATTCAATTGATTGCAGATCCTTCTGATATTAAAAAATATACTTCTGATGTAATTGATGAAAAAATTTTAAATCTGTGGCCCGGGCCTCTGACTGTAATCGTAAAAGACAAAGATAAAGATTCTACAACTGCATACAGATGTCCTGATGATAATTGGCTGCGGGAAGTTATAAGAAAGACCGGTAGCCCGATTTTTTCAACAAGTGCAAACAGAAGCGGGACACCATTGCTTGAAAAAATTTCTGAAATCGAAAATGAATTTTCAAATGAAGTTGATGTCATCGTAAATGACGGAGACAGAACCGGTTCTAAAGCTTCGACAATCATTTCTATTGAAAACGGAAATGTAAAAGTTTTGCGACAGGGTGAACTTAAATTAAATTAGTTTATTTTTGTCCAGCTTACCTGGGTTCTGTTTTCACCAACATTTCCTTTATCATCCATTGTCAGTGAATTTTTAAAACCCGATAAAGTTGAATTTCCAGTTAAGAAGAAAGACCATTCAATAGGCATTGCTTTATCAGCGAATGCAAGAACTTTCTGTCTCGGAATATCAGGATAGAATGATGCATTAAAATTTCCAGCCTGTTTTATTTTTAAAATTTTGTGATCTCTTTCTGTATTTTCAACTTGAACCGTGATATTCATTGAAGCACCGTTTTCAAAAATTACAAAACCTCTTCCGCTTCTCATGAGAATAATTTTTGTGATTCCTTTTTCTCCGGACCATGTTCCGCTTACACCTTCAACTGTCATAGAAACTTCATTGATAGGTTCACGGGGTTTTCTTGTACCAAACTGACTCTGTGCTTGAGCAAGTTCAATTCCCAGTGCACTGGAAATAACTTCTGAAATCGTAATTCGTGCATCAGAAAGAATGTTGTAATATGAGTCAAATGATTTTTCTACAGAAGTAATTTTATTGTTCTGAAGATTTTTTAAATAATATGAACATAGATAAGATTCGTCTTCAAGTTTATCAATTTTTGCAAACATAACGAGAATCTGAGGATTGTTTTTAAAATCATCTGATTTAGGAACAAGATCAAAAATGCTTTCTTTTGTGAGTGATGAAATCTGAGAATCTGTAAGGCTGTTGAAATTTTCCTTAAGAGCACTGTTTCTGACATCAACAAACTTTACTTCAGAAATTGAACGGATTTGAGCAGAGAAAACATCCTGAGTAATGCTAACCTGATTGTCTTGTGTAAATGGAGCTAAAATTCCGTAAAAATAAACTTCAAATTTATCCTGGCAAAAGCAGTTGTGTGCTGCAAATAAAGTGAGAAAAATAAAAATCTTTATTTTCTTTGCCATATTCATTCTAAGTTTATCTCCGTAATATAAACAAAAGAAAGCAGTTTTGTGTTACGAAATAAGAGAATTCTTAAAATCTCTCTGCATGCTTCTGTCAAGGTCTTTTTCCTTGATTGAAGCACGTTTATCAAACATTTTCTTACCTTTGCAAAGGCCAAGATTTACTTTAACCCTGCCGTTTTTCAGGTAAAAATCAAGAGGAATAAGGGTAATGCCTTTTTCCTCGACTTTTCTTTTAAGTCTTTTTATTTCATCCTGATGAAGAAGCAGTTTTTTGGGCCGGTCCGGATTATGATTAAAAACAGAAGAATAAGAATATTCACTGATGTGAAATCCCTTTAAAAAGACTTCATTATTAATAATTTCGGCAAAAGAGTCTAAAAATGAAATGTTTCCTGCCTTTACTGACTTGACTTCCGTCCCCTCAAGGACTATTCCGCATTCGATTGAGTCTTCTATAGAGTAATTAAATCTGGCTTTTCTGTTTTCTGCGATTTTTTTACTTTCTGTCATATCATCATATTATAAACCAAACACGGACTACTCTCAAGCGCAAACCAGCCAAATATTGAAAACTCATTTTTTATGTGCTATATTGAATTATGCAGAAATTGATCAGTAAAGATTTATACAGAATTTCATTTACGCTTAAAAAAGAGTTTCACAGAAAGGTCTTTTCCTTTGTCTTTCACTTTATAGCAATATTCCTTATTATCAATGCGATTCTTACATTTGTAATTTTCCCGGTAAAAGAAAACTCAGACTCTATGGGGCCGGTCATCGTGCGTAATTCTCTTGTTTTTGTTTCGCCTTTAAATCTTCCTGTAAACCGCGGTGATGTTTATCTTATTGATAAACAGAATCCTGCTGATACGATATTCAAAAAAGCTTGTGATGCTGCTTTAAGGTTCTTTACTTTTCAAAAAAGAGGTCTCGGTCGCGATACAGAACAGTTAAGTTCAAGAATGTGTTTAAGACGGGTAGTTGGACTTCCTGGTGATACGATTTACATGAAAGATTTTGTAATCTATGTAAAAAGTGCCGGTGAAAAATATTTTCTGACAGAATTTGAACTTACAGATAAACGTTATGATATCGATGTAAACAGACTCCCTCAGGGATGGGATGACTCACTTGGTTTAAAAGGTTCATTTACTCCTATTACTCTGGGAACAACACAGTATTTTGTAATTGCAGATAATCGTTTTTCCAGTCTTGACAGCAGACTCTGGGGTGTCCTTACAAAAAAAGATTTGCAGGCAAAAGCTCTGATGCTTTACTATCCTGTTAAAAAGGCAAAGATTTTTAAATGACAGATGGAATATCTTTATATATTCACATTCCATTCTGCAAGTCAAAATGCATTTACTGTGATTTTTTCAGTAAGGCAGACTGCATGCCTTTACTTGATGAATATGTAAAAGCACTGAAAAAAGAAATCTTATTCTATTCAAAAAAAATAAAAAGAACTGTAAACACAATTTACATCGGTGGTGGAACACCAAGCCTTTTAAATACAGAACAGCTTTCAGAAATCATTTCTGAATTGCAAAAAGATTTTCATTTTAATAAAGACAATTTTGAATTTACAATTGAACTTAATCCCGATGACGTAACAGAAAAGCTGGTGTCATTTCTTGAGTCTTCTCCTGTAACAAGAATATCACTTGGAATACAATCTTTAAAAGATGACACGCTTAAACTTATAAAAAGAAGGGCATCAAGAGAAGTCTGTCTTAATGCCCTTGCAATCATTCATAAAAATTTTACAAAACGATTTTCTGTTGATTTGATTTCCGGGCTTCCTGGAGAAGATATAAAAGATCTTTATAATTCAATTGATGGAGTTATAAAATTTAATCCGGAACATATTTCGTGTTATTCTCTTTGTGTAGAAGAAAATACTGAGCTTTATAAATGCATTGAAAATGAAAAAATAAAATTTGATTTTGATTTAAATGATAAGCTCTGGATTGAATGTGTTGATTATCTTAAGAAAAAAGGTTATTACCAGTACGAGGTTTCAAATTTTTCAAAAGATAAAAAATCACAGAGCATTCACAACCTGTGCTATTGGCATTTAAATGATTATCTTGGATTTGGTTGCGGTGCAACTGGAACAATATTCTGTTACGAAAAAAATTCAATAAGATATACAAATAAAACGGATATAAAAAAATACGTAAGTTTTTGGAATTCTTATAACGGAAGTGATGAAATTTTATCTGAAATTTTTCCTGTTGATGTAGAAATCCTGGACAGGGAAACTCAGGAATTTGAATTTTTTATGATGAACTTTCGTTTGAGGGAGGGGGTGTCTAAAAAGGAATTTGAAGAAAGGTTTTCAAAAAAAATGGAAGATGTGCCTGTGATGAAAAACGGTATATTTAACAGCTGGCAGAAAAAAAATCTTAGTGAAGTAATTCACAGTGACGGGGATGATTTTTACAGACTTACAGAAAAGGGAATCTTTTTTCTTAATTCGTTCCTTGAAAATTTCGCCTGAAATAATGGATAAAAAAAAGCGCCTAATGACTTCGGAGGAACGCCATTAAACGCTTTGATTTTTTTAAAATTGTCCGCGGAACGAATCATCAACATACATATAATAACATAATAATTCTAAAAAGTCTAATGTTTACGTTGATTTTTTTAACAAATTTTGCGGATTTTGGGCTTTTTCAGGCTAATAATGGCATCTTATTGCAAAAAATAGAATAAAATGCTTGCTTTTTATGAGAAATAGTGTCAAAATTAAGGTGAGGGGAAAATTTAAATATGATAGAATTGAATAGACTCAATGGAGCCGTATTCTACATCAATCCACACTTAATTGAATCAATGGAGTGTCGGCCAGATCTGACTTTGACCATGATGTCAGGAAATACAATTGTAGTTAAAAATTCTCCTCAGGAAGTAATTGAAAAAATTGTGGCCTACAGGAAAAAAATAGGTCTCGAATCTCAAGAGGTTTAACCATGGATATATCAACATTAATCGGCCTTTTTGGTGGTGCTGCCTGTATTGTAATGTCAGTTCTTACATCTGGTGGTTCGTTAGGTAACGTAATCGATATCCCTTCTGTTTTCATGACAATAGGTGGTTCTTATGCTGCTATCTGTATCATGTCTCCATTGAGTAAAGCTCTCGGTGTTTTTAAGATCATCTTAAGATGTTTTAAGATTCCTGATTTCGGAGAAAAACAGATTGTGCAGAATATGGTTGCACTTTCAGAAAAAGCGCGTCGTGAAGGTATCCTTATTCTTGAAGATGGACTTGAAGATCTTGATGACCCGTTTATGAAAAGCGGTCTTCGTCTTGTAATTGACGGTACTGACGGTGCTGTTGTAAGAACAATCATGGAAAACGAAATGAACCAGACTGAAGCCCGTCACCTTGAGTGGATTAACGTAATGAACCAGTGGGGTGGTTTTGCTCCTGGTTTCGGTATGATGGGAACTGTATTAGGTTTGATTGGTATGTTGAACAACCTCGAAGATAAATCTTCCCTTGGTCCTAACATGGCCGTTGCTTTGATTACAACATTGTACGGATCTATGCTTGCAAACTGGATCCTCGTTCCGCTTGGACAGAAACTTATGAAACATAACGGCGATGAGATGCGCGTTAAAGAAATGATTATTGAAGGAGTACTTGCAATTCAGGCTGGTGAAAACTCACGTGTAATTGCACAGAAGCTCTTAACATATCTTGACCCTACAACAAGAAAGGCTATTGCAGCTGATGTACTTAAGGATTAATTGATGGCTAGGCAAAAGAAGGAACCGGAAAAACCGTCAACCGCGTGGCAAGGTACTTATGGTGATATGATCACTCTCATGCTCTGCTTCTTTGTAATGTTGTACAACCCTTCGGAAGTCGATATTACACAGTTGTCAACAATACAGGAGTCTCTGCAGATGAAACAGACAGAAGCAGAGACGGGTGGTCTTGCGCTCTCTGTAGGCCGTCTTGCAGATCTTGGTAATACAGTAAGTGCACTTCCTTCAATCGAAAAAGGTAAAAATCTTGGTACTGCAATGAAAAAAGCAGTAAGCCTTTTTGCTCCGGAAATCAAATCGAATAAAATTACTGTTTCAAGTGATGAACGTGGAGTAGTTATTACTCTTGCTGCAGATTCGTTTTTCAGACAGGGAAGTGCAAAACTCAATATAGATGAAACGAGGGAAACTCTTCTTCACCTGTCAGAATTTTTTAATCTTCCTGATCTTGCAAACAGAAGATTCAGAATAGAAGGTCATACGGATAATACTCCTGTATGGCAGGTTTCTGATTTAATTGGTGATGAACAGGCGGCAGAAAATAATTTGTATTCAGATGAACAGAATGGTACGGTAAACAATACAAATGATGAGCAAATTGAAAAATTTAACTCAAATTGGGAACTTTCTTCGCAGAGAGCTATAAATGTTTTGTATTATCTTGCCGATTTTGGAGTAGATGAAAAAAAATTCTGCGTAGCAGGTTATGCAGATACAAGGCCTAAGTTTGATAATAGTACACCGGAAGGACGTGCTTATAACAGAAGGGTAGATATTATTATTCTAGACGAGGCACATTTTTAATGTTAAGATTTTATTATTACAATAATGTTTAGGGAGGTAAAAAATGGCAGACGAAGATGCAGAAATTGATCTTGGGGATGAGTCGGCAGCTGCTGCTCCAGCCAAAAAAGGTGGTATTGCAGGTGTTCTCCCTACTATTTTAAAATATGTCGGTCTAGCTCTTGGTGCAATAATTCTTATTGTAACTGTTGTAGTAATTACAATGGGTATTATGGGTAAGAACAAACCTAACCAGGCAGTAATTCCTGTAAGTGAAGATTTTAAAGAACACATGGAAGAATTGGACTGGTATACATCTCTTGGTGAAATCCAGACAAAGACAAGTGATAATTCAGCAAGCGTAGTTGTTAATGTTTATCTTGGATATAAAAAAGAAGATAAAGTTGCTTCTGCCGAAATAACTGCTCAGAGAATTCCTATCAGAGATTTTTTGAGAAGATATTTTGCTGATAAAACTCCGGAAGAACTTACTCCGAAAAACGAAGAAAAGTTAAAGATTGAAATTAGAAATCAGATTAATGATACAATTCTGAGTAAATCAAAAATCAGAAGCATATCATTTGATAAATTAAATGTTATCATTCAGTAGAATGATTAAAACTTTATAGGTGGCGGGTGCATGAACGAAATTCTGTCCCAGGATGAAATTGACCAGTTACTCTCGGCTATCAGTTCAGGTCAGTCTGATGTAGATGACTATAAACCGGTATCTGATACCCGTAAGATTAAAATTTATGACTTTAAGCGTCCTGACAAATTCTCAAAAGAACAGATACGTACTGTTCAGATTATGCATGAAACATTTGCCCGTTTGACAACAACAAGCCTTTCAGCACAGCTTAGAAGTCTTGTTCATGTTCACGTAGCAACTGTAGATCAGCTTACATACGAAGAGTTTATACGTTCAATTCCGACACCGACAACTCTTGCAGTAATTAATATGGATCCACTTAAAGGTAATGCAATTCTTGAAATAGACCCTGCAATTACCTTTAGTATGATTGACCGCCTCTTTGGTGGTACCGGTGCAACAACTGGAAATAAAAACCGTGACCTTACTGATATTGAACAGTCAGTAATGGAAGGAATTATCGTCCGTATTCTTGCGAATATGAGGGAAGCATGGACTCAGGTAATCGATCTTAGACCGCGTCTTGGTCAGATTGAAACAAATCCTCAGTTTGCTCAGATTGTTCCTCCGACAGAAATGGTTGTTCTTGTAACGCTCGAAACAAAGGTTGGTGAAGAAGAAGGAATGATTAACTTCTGTATTCCTTATCTCACGATTGAACCTATTATTTCCAAATTGTCATCACAGTTCTGGTTCTCTTCTGTAAGAAGAAGTTCAACAACACAGTATCTTGGAACACTTAAAGAAAAACTTTCTACAGTTGATATGGATGTTGTTGCAGAAATCGGTTCAATAAATCTTCCGATACGCGATGTACTTGCGCTTCGTGTAGGGGATACAGTTAGACTTTCAAACACAAAGGTAGGAGATTCTCTTACATTGAGTGTTGGTAATAAAAAGAAATTTTACTGCCAGCCTGGTGTTATCGGCAAAAAAATGGCAGTACAGGTTACGGGCAAAATCGCAGAAGATGAGCCTGAAGAATTTGAAGAACTTTCCGTAGAAGGAGAAGAAACATATGAGTGATGGTGCAATTTCTCAAGATGAAATCGATGCTTTGCTTTCTGGAGTGCCTATTGATGGACTTAATGCCTCTGGTCAGGTAACCAATGGACCTTCTGTTAACATTGATGCAGTGGCTCTTGGAAAGTTTGCAGATGAATTAAAACAGCCTTTCGCAGATAATCTTAAAAAGATGACAGGAGTTGACTGTACTGCGCAGAATGTTGTTGTTGAAGCAAGTGTAAGGGATCAGCTGCTTGCAAAGTTACCTGAAATGGTAATTGCCGTTATGGCAGACTTTTCAAATGCTTTAACAGGAGATCATATTTACATTATCTCAACAGAACTTGCTCAGAAACTTGTTTCACTTATCAACAAGGAAGAAAATGCAACTCTTGATGATATGTCACTCTCTATTATCTCTGAAACTCTTTCTACACATACAAATGATGAAATAACAGCACTTGATAAAACACAGAAATTTGCAGGGCTGGCATGTAATCCGGCAGAAGCTGTAAGTATGCCTAAAGCAATGGTGCGTATTCCTCAGAATACATTTGCATTATTTACATATCCTGTAACTTTAGATGGAACTCCGTATACAATCTGGGAAGCAATTGCAGGTGAAGCAGCTGTTCAGATTGGAAGAGCTTATGGTGCAGACGATGGAACAGCCGGTGCTCTTAATGCAGCTGATATGGCTAGTATGCAGAGTCTTGCAGGTGGAATGCCGATGGGTGGTCAGCCACAGATGGGTATACCGCAGATGGGAATGGGTCAGCCTATGATGAATGGAATGATGGGAATGCCACAGATGGGTGGTGTTATGCCGATGAATACTCCAAATGTTCAGACACTTCAGTATCCAAACTTACAGGGTGGAATGCCTAGTGCAGAACAGGGAAATATCAGTCTTATCATGGATGTATTCATGGAAATGACTGTAGAACTCGGTCGCACTAAAAAACAGATCCGTGACATTCTTGGAATGGGTGAAGGTACAATTATTGAGCTTGATAAGCTTGCCGGTGAACCGGTAGATATTCTTGTAAATCACAAGCCTATTGCTAAAGGAGAAGTTGTAGTTATCGATGAAAACTTCGGTGTTCGTGTAACTGAAATTCTTTCTCCTCTGGAACGCGTTTCGGATTTACATTAAACTGACTTTTTTTGGGTGGGGAAAAGTTGAAATTAAAAAAGATATTCATAATCCTTTTATCGGTTATGTGCGTAAATTTGTTCTATGCACAGCAGGTAGAACCGGAATCTAAAAGTGAAAGCGAATTTGTATTAACTGATAATTCTCAAAAAGAAAATCCAGAAAAGAATTTTGTATTTACAAATGAAAATTTAAACGCGGAAAATACAATTAAAAAAACTAGTTCAGTATGGCTTTTTATAAGAATGATTTTAGTACTGGGCGTTGTAGTTGTCTGTATATATTTTGTAATGAATTTTATGAAAAAATCTGTAACAGGCGATTCTGATTCTGGTGATGTCTATTTGAGAAAAGTTGCACAGATTACTCTCTCTCCCGGTAAAACCGTTCAAGTGGTTACTCTGCTTGATAAAGGATATATGCTTGGAGTTTCTGAATCGGCAGTAAATCTTATTACGGAAATTGAAGATAAAGAACTTATCAGTGCAATGAATATTTCTGCTGATAAAGAATCAAGAACAAGAAAAGCAAGAAACTTCGGTGAAGTTCTTGAAATGTTCATGCCTTCAAAATCTTCCCATACAACTTCTGCAACTCAGGATAATATTTATTCAGAAGCTTCAAATGATGTAAAGGAATTTGTTAAAGAGCAGCGAAAACGAATAAATAAAAATAAACTTCGATAGAGAGATAGAAAATGAAAAAAAGATTATTCAAAACATTTTTAATTTTTCTTTTCTCGCTTTTCTGCGGAATGTCATTTGTATATGCACAGGAAAACAATGAAGCTTCGCCTGACGGAACAATGTCAATGCGAAGAGAAACCCGTCCTGTTCAGATTCCGAATATAGATATCAATATTACAGAACCTCAGAACGGTCATGAAGTTGCTTTTTCTGTAAGACTTTTAATCGTTCTGACGATTCTTACGATTGCACCGACAATCCTTCTGCTGCTTACATGTTTTTTAAGATTTTCAATTGTTCTTGACTTTATCAAACGGGCTTTATCATTACAGCAGGTTCCTCCAACAGCGATATTAAACGGTATAGCATTCTTTATGACGCTGTTTGTAATGTGGCCTACGTTTAATACAATTTATAATAATGCATATAAGCCGATGGCAGATGGAAATATTTCAATTGAAACTGCTTTTAAAGAAGCTGAACAGCCTTTAAGAATTTTTATGGCAGAACAGATGGATGGAAATTATAAATACATTCAGCTTTTTATGGGAATGGCAAAAATGGATCAGCCGGAAGATCTTTCGGATGTTCCGACATATATTTTAATTCCTGCTTATATTCTTCACGAACTTACGATTGCATTCCATATAGGAATTTATCTTTATATTCCTTTTATAATTATAGATATGGTTGTAGCAAGTATTCTCATGTCGATGGGTATGATGATGCTTCCTCCTGTTCAGATTTCCATGCCGTTCAAGCTTGTACTTTTTGTTCTTGTTGACGGATGGGGACTTCTGGTTCAGTCGCTGTTTAATTCGGTATTGTAGGTGAGGTGTTAAATGTCACTTGGAGAAGTTATCGTATTAATGCGGAATGGAATTATGGAAGTTTTTACTCTCATCGCGCCGATTCTTGGAGTTGCTCTTTTAGTCGGTCTCGTTGTTGCTATTTTTCAGGCAACGACTTCGATTCAGGAACAGACATTAACTTTTTTGCCTAAGCTTCTTGCTATTCTTCTGATGCTTGCTCTGCTTGGCGGATGGATGTTTACACATCTTGCTGATTATACAAGAATGCTTTTTAATTCTATATCCGAGATAACCATTTAAAGGATAAGAAATGATAGAAACGATTGCTGCAAATGCTTCTGTTTTTCTCATTGTTGCGGTTCGTTGTTTTGCTTTTTTGATGACGATGCCGCTTTTTTCCATGCGCTCGGTTTCTACAATAGTTAAGGTTGCTCTTGCCGGTTATATGGCATATTTTCTTATGCAGACAATAAACACGGCACCGTATGCACAGTTTATTGGTTTTGAAAATAATTTTACTCTATATTACGTTCTTGTTTTGATTGGAGAAGCATTAATAGGAGTTATAACAGGTTTTTATATATCAATTATTTTTGCTGCATTCAGTACGGCAGGACAGTTCTTTGCATTTCAAATGGGATTTTCTGCTTCTGAAGTTTATGACTCTCTTTCTCAAGTTGAAAATCCTTTAATGGGTCAATATTTTAACCTTATTGCAATGCTTGTTTTTTTTCAGACAGGAGCTTTTCAAGTTTTATTTTTTAACGGCTTAAAACAGAGTTTTACTTCGCTTTCTGCTTTTTCTTTTATAGATTATCATGAACCGCTTGTAAAAATCTTATTTTCAGGTCTTACAAAATTATTCAGCAATGCACTTGTAATAGCACTTCCAATTATGGGAAGCCTTCTTCTCGTTTCTATATGCATGGGAATTCTTTCTAAAGCAGCTCCTCAGATGAACCTTCTGTCAGAAGGATTTCCAATTATGATGCTGCTTTCTTTTTTTATTCTTACAGTCTCTCTGCCTTATATCTGTGATTTTTTCACACGTTCATTCTATGCAGGATTTATACAGCTTGAAAGAATATTCGGTATTTCAGGAGGTAACCCGTTATGAGTCAGATAGATCTGCAATGGTTTGCCGCTGAAGATGAAGGCCGTACAGAAGAGCCTAGTCAGATTAAACTTGATAAAGCCAGAAAAGAAGGTCGCGTTGCAAAAAGCCAGGAATTAAACAGTTCAATTGCGCTTTTACTTTCTGTAATTACACTTTTGATTATGGCAAAATGGATTTTCAGGCAGTTTATCGAAATATATGTTTTCTTTTTTTCAAGATGCGGAACAGAAGATTTTTTTAACCCGGCAAATTCAGTTGTGTTCTTTAATTATTTTCTCAAGACAGTTCTTCCGATTGCGGTTGTTGGAGTCTTTGGTGCTGTTACCGGAAACCTTATTCAAAACCGCGGATTTATATTCAGTTTAAAACCGATTACACCAAGATTTTCGAATATAGTTCCACATATCGGAAATTATTTGAAAAAGACTATGTTTTCAAGAACGGGTCTTTTTAATGTTGCAAAATCAATCGGTAAAGTTTTAATTATTGCCGTTGTCGGCTTTAATATGATAAGAAGTGATCTTCCGACTCTTCTTTCCTTTATTCAGGAAAGGGGAAATATTCTGGGCTCTGTCGGAATAGTTGCTTCGATGGGAGCAAAGCTTCTTGTTTTTGCTGCGATTTTCTTTTTAGTTCTTTCTATTCCTGACTATTATGTTCAGAGGCATGAGTTTATGGAACAGATGAAAATGACAAAAGAAGAAGTAAAGCAGGAATACAAGGAAATGGAAGGTGATCCTGAAGTAAAGAACAAGCTTGAGCAGGCTAAAAGGGAAATGCTCAGGCGGAATATTCCAAGGGCTGTTGCAGAAAGTGATGTTGTAATTACAAACCCGACGCACTTTGCCGTTGCTTTAAAGTATGATACGACAATACCCAACGGCGCACCTCAGGTTAACGCAAAAGGAGAAGATCTGTTAGCCCAGACAATAAAAAGGATAGCAAGAGAAAATGACATTCCGATTGTGGAAAACAAGCCTCTTGCACGTGGACTCTATGCAGAAACGAGAATTGGTGATATAATACCAGAGTCATATTTTAAAGCAATTTCAGTTATTTATGCACAGCTGAAAAAATTTAACAAACATTGATGTTTGAGTTTTGCACGGGTGGGGACTTATGGCAAACGAAACTAGACATTCTATTCTTAGCGTTTTAAAGGACAACTTTATTGCAGTTGCTGCTATTGTTGTCATCTTAATGCTTGTCATTCCTCTTCCTACAGTTTTATTAGATGTGTTTATGGCAGTTAACCTTGCGTTATCTGTTCTTATTCTGCTTATCGTCCTATATACTCCTAAGTCCAGTAACTTTACTTCGTTTCCGCGTGTAATTCTTTTAGTTACGCTTTTCGGATTAGGAATAAATGTTTCTTCGACGCGACTTATTTTAACAAAGGGTGCAGCGTTTGACGGACAGATGGTCCGTGCTTTCGGTACATTTGTTGTTGGAAGTAAAGCCGGTGATTCTACCGGTATCATTGTCGGAATGGTAATATTTATTATCCTTATTGTAATTCAGGTTCTCGTAATTACAAAAGGTGCAACACGTGTTTCTGAAGTAGCCGCACGATTTGCATTGGATTCTATGGCTCAGAAAAATTTTGCTGTTGATGCAGAATTAAATTCCGGAGCAATTACAGAAGAACAGGCTCAACAGAAGCGTCAGGAAATCAGAAGAGAAAGTGATTTCTATTCTGCAATGGACGGTTCTTCTAAATTTGTAAGTGGAAATGTTACCGCAGGAATTTTTATAACTGTCGTTAACCTTGTTGCAGGTATTATCACTGGAATGGTTTTACGACATGAAGTTTTTCAGAATGCAATTGAACAGTATTGCCGTCTTACAATTGGTGATGGTCTTTTGAGTCAGCTTCCTTCGCTTTTACTTTCTTTTGCAACAGGTTTGATTGTAACAGGCAGTAACTCTGATGAAGTTCTCAGTGAACAGGTTAAAAATAACTTTACGATTTCTGGTAGAGTATATATCATCGGTGGTGCTTCAATGGCGCTTTTAGGTTTTATGCCTGGAATGCCGTGGTATGTTCTTCTTCCTCTTGGCGGAATTTCTGTTTATGTCGGAATAATGATGAGACGGCAGGAAAATATTTCGTTTGCAAAAAAACTTGAAGAAGAACAGAAAGCAAAAGCCGGTAAACAGACTGGAGGAAATCCTGACGATATAAGTCCTGTTGTTCCTCTTGATCCACTTTCTCTTGAACTTGGTTTTGCATTAATACCTCTTGTTGATGAAGAAAAAGGCGCAGAACTTCTTGAAAGAATTACAAGGATACGGCGGGAATCTGCAACTGATTTGGGGCTTGTTGTTCCAAGAATCAGAATTATTGATAACATGACTCTTGAGCCGAGTGAATACTGTTTTAAAATTAAGGGTATTGAAGCGGGAAGAAGTAAACTTAAACTCGGATATTATATGTGTATGAATACAGGTGGAGTAGTTGAAGAGATTTCTGGAGAACCTACAAAAGATCCTGCATTCGGAATGCCTGCTATATGGGTTCCTGAAGAAAAGAGACAGGAAGCAGAAAGAGCAGGTTATGCTGTAGTTGATCCACCTACAATTGTTGCAACACACCTTACAGAAATAATCAGAAACCATGCTGCAGAAATTCTCGGAATAAAAGAAGTCGGACAGATTGTAAATACAATCCGGGAAAAAAACAAGGATGTTGTCGAAGCTGTTATGGATACAGCAAAGTTTACTTATGGACAGATCGAAAAAGTTCTTCAGAATCTTCTGCGTGAACAGGTTTCAATACGCAATATAGAACTTATTCTTGAAACACTTTCTGATTTTGGTCCTCAGATGAATACATGGATTTTGACAGAAAAGGTAAGAAAAGCACTTGGTCTTCAGATATGTCTTCAGTATGCGGACAGCGACAGGGTTTTGCGTGGAATGAATCTTTCTCAAGACTGGGCAGAGCTTTTATTAGAGCATCAGGTAATTCCATCTGACGGTTCAAAGCCATTTGTAGCTCTGGATCCTGTTGACGGAAGAAAATGGATTTCTACAGTAAGCGGTGCTTTTGCAGCAATGCAGCAGGAGAATTACCAGCCGATAATTGTATGTCCTTCAGAAGTCCGGCTCCTTGTAAAGAGTTCGACAGAAAGAGAAATGCCTGGTCTTGTTGTAATTTCAATTGACGAAATTATGGCCTCTGGAAGTTCTGTTTCATTTGAAGTTCTTGGTGAAATATCTATGAATGCAGGAGAACCAAATAATGTATAGTGAATATGAGAATATGCCTTCAGATTCTATAACAGCTAAATCTCTCGATGAATGCAGGGCTATTCTTTTTGAGAAATTCGGTAACAGTTATCAGATTACAGATATTAAAACAGAACTTAAAAGTTCTTTCCTTGGATTTTTCCCGAAAGAATATGTAAAGGTAAAATATATCATTAGAGGAAAAAATCCTTCTTATCAGGATTCGGTAAATACATTTGAAAAAAATAAAGATGAACTCTTAAAAACTCTTAATCCTTCTGTAAATACAACAAAACAGATTGCTGCACTTGATAAAAAATTGGATCAGCTTTCTTCATTGCTTGAAAATAAATTTGATGATATAAAAACCAATTCTGAACAGCTCCATAAAAATATCATCAGAATTTCAGAGATGCTTGAAGAGAATGAATTTACAAAAGAATATATCAAAGATATTTGTGACAGGCTCCGTTCAGAATTTTCTCTTGAAGAGCTTGAAGATTTTGATAAAGTTGAAAAACAGGTTGTTGATTGGATTGGTGAATCAATTTTAATTGCAAAGAAAAAAGCACATGCTCAGCCGCATGTAATTGTCGTTGTTGGACCTACAGGAGTTGGAAAAACAACTACAATTGCAAAGATTGCTGCACAGCAGATTATCGTTGCAAATAGAGAAGGTCTTGAAAGACCGGAAATCAGATTGATTTCTGCAGACGTTACACGTGTTGCTGCGGAAGAACAGCTCAGACATTTTGGTGATGCTCTTAAAGTTCAGGTTGATAAAGCAGAAAAAGCAGAAGATATAAAATTTATTTATCGTGACTGCAAGGATACTGCAAATTTAATCATGATTGATACAAGTGGTTACAGTCCAAATGATTCAGAAAGTATCGGAAGATTAAAAAAACATTTAAGTGTCGACGGTTTAAGACCGGATGTTTACCTTGCTGTAACCGCATCTACAAAGGCAAAAGATTTGAGAAATATAATTCAGAATTATGAACCTTTCGGATTCAGTTCTGTAATTGTTACAAAATGTGACGAAACAAGTCAGTACGGAAACATAATAAGCGTGCTTTCCGAAAAACATAAATCAATTTCATACATCACTTACGGACAGGCTGCTGCTAAAGACATCAGTCGTGCTGACGTTGTAGGATTTTTAATCAGGTTATCTGGTTTTAAAATTGACCGAACACACATAGACGATAAATTTGGAGAATAAGAATGGAAGAACAGTTAAACGAATTAAAGCAGATTATGCAAAGCTCGTCACCTAAAACAAGGACACAGGGTGATCATAAAACGAGAATCATTGCAATTACAAGCGGTAAGGGTGGTGTAGGAAAAACTAACATAGCAGTAAATATGGCAATCGCCTATGCACAGCTTGGTAAAAAGGTAATCCTTATCGACGGTGATCTTGGAATGGCCAATGTTAATGTTCTTTTAAATGTAGTTCCGAAATACAACCTTCTTCAGGTTATCAATAAACAGAAAACCATGCAGGAAATTATTCTTGATACGGAATTTGGAATTAAATTTATCGCGGGTGCAAACGGATTTTCAAAAATTGCGAACTTGAGTGTTGCTGAACTTGAATATTTTGCAAATCAGTTCAGTTCATTGGGAAATGCAGATATCATCATCATCGATACCGGTGCCGGTATTGCAAATAATGTTCTTCAGTTTGTAGCAGCGGCAGATGAAGTTTATGTCGTAACAACACCGGAGCCTACTGCAATTACTGATGCATATGGAATTATAAAAATCATTACAACAGAAATCGTTGACCGTGAAATTAACATTCAGCTTTTGGTAAACAGAGTCCATTCTGCAGATGAAGGTAAGAGAATTTCTGACCGCATCATAAATATAGTAGGTCAGTTTCTTAATTATAAGGTAAATTACATCGGATTTATTTATGAAGACCCTGTAATTCAGGCAAGCGTAATCAGGCAGAAGCCGTTTATCGTAATTAATCCGACTTCAAAACCTGCTGTCTGTGTAAAGCACATTGTCGGTAGAATTGAAAAGACTGATGTTGCAAATAATGAAGGTGTTTCAAGTTTTCTTAAGAAATTTCTTGGTTTTAAGAAAGCTTAAAATATAAAAAAAAGTAAAATTTATAATGTTTTTTTTAACATTATGTAGTATAATGTATATGGGAGGATAGTAAAAAGGTGAATTTTAAACCTGTCGTTTTTACATGTGTTATTACCTTTGTTCTTTCCTTTCTGGTGGCTTTAATATCAGGAGCAGGATTTGGAATCTCTTTATTAAGAGGTTTAATTCTGGCTTTGTGTTTTGGTGCACTTTCGGTGGGAATCTCTTTTCTGTTTTATAAATTCTTAAATGATGGTTCCTATGATGCTTCGGTGTCAGAAAGTCAGCGTGATCAGAATCTTCCTCCTATTGGTAATAAAGTCGACATAACTATAAATGATGAAGAATTGCAGGAAGATGATTTTAGTCCTAAGTTTGTTTTAACCGGACAGAATCAGATGCTCAACGATGAAGATGTTCAGAATGATAAAACAAGAACACAAGTTGAAGTTCCTGCATCAAAAGAATCAAATGATTCAAAAGGTTCAGGAGATTCTATTGATGTAGAACCAATCATTGTTGAAGATGAACCTGTTGGGAAGGTTAATACGAGTGTATCACCGGTTAAAGAAAATTCTCCAAAGCCGGATACTCCTGAAAATCCTGCACCGTCATTTAAACCTGTTTCATTAACAAAACCTGCAGAAGGTTCTGATGATTTAGCAGGACAGTTTCCTGATATCGAAAATACATTAGGAGATAAATCAATCCTAGGTCCATCTTCGATAACAGAAAATGATGTTGATGTTTTACCTGATATGGGTGGGACAGCAGCCGGATTAAAAGATGATACTGTTACTGACAGTGAATTTGCATCTGCTGGAAAAAGTGCTCCGAGATTATCGGATGCTGTTTTCCCGGATGGTTCAATGGCAGACAGTAAAGATTCAACACTGATGGCAGAAGCTATCAGAACGATATTGCGAAAAGAAGAATAATTTATAATAAGGTGTAGAGTATGGCATCATCGCTTTTTGAAGAAAAAACAGAAGACGAACTTTGGCAGGAATACAAGAAAACAAAGTCACCTCAGTTACGTGACAAGTTTATAAGGCAGTATATGCCGCTTGTAAAATATGTTGCAGGAAAACTTGCAGTAGGTATGCCTGGCAGTGTTGAGTTTGATGATCTTGTCGGCTTTGGTCAGTTTGGACTTCTTGATGCAATCGAAAAATTTGACCCGGCAAAAAATGTAAAATTTAAAACTTATGCTGTAACAAGAATTAGAGGTGCCATCTTTGATGAATTGCGTCAGTTAGACTGGGTACCACGTTCTGTAAGACAGAAGTCACGCGAAATAGAAGATACAATTGTTGATCTTGAATCTCGTCTAGGTCGAACTGCAACTGATGCTGAAATTGCAGAACAGATGGGAGTTTCAGAAGCTGAATATCAGCAGACAGTAATGAAAGTTTCTGGAACAAGTGTTCTTTCTTTAAACGATGTATGGTATTCAGGAAATGACAATGATCATATGTCAATTGGCGATTCAATTGAATCTCCTTCAAGCTTAAATCCTGATGTCATAGTTGAACGCGAAGAAATAAGAAAAATAATTGTAGAAGCGATAAATGAGTTACCTGAAAAAGAAAAAATGGTAATTGTTCTTTACTACCACGAAGATTTAACATTTAAAGAAATCGGACAGGTTCTTGATGTAAGTGAATCTCGTATTTCCCAGCTTCATACAAAAGCAAATCTCAGATTAAGAGCAAAGCTTACAAACTTAAGAAAAGGAATCATGTAATAATATGGTAACTTTAGAAACTATCAGAAAAGATATGGAAGCTCAGCTTGAACTGGATAAAAATATTCAGTGTGTAGAGGTTAATGCAGATTCTCTTGATGAAGCATTGGCTGATGCTGCCGTTCAGCTTGATTCTAGAGTTGCTCATCTTGAATATGAAATAATTGAAAAAGGTTCTGACGGTTTTTTAGGTCTTGCTAAAAAACCATGGAAGTTAAGAATATATCAGACAGCAGAAGGTCTTGCAAAGAAAAGAAAAACTATGGCTGTCAATGTCAACGACGATGCTCTTGAAGAAGAAGTTAAAACAGTTGATCAGGATGGAATGTTCTATATCAGGCACTTCGGAGACAACATCTGTCTTAAAGTTGTTCTTCCGATTGGAAAAGGAACACCTGTTGATCCTAAATCAATCATTAATGATGCAAAACGTACAGACACATTGGGTCTGGATGAAGATAAAATTAGAAAACTTGCTAAATCCGGAACTGACGGTAAGTATGAAGTTGTAGGTGATTACAAACATGTTAAAGCCGGAGATGCTATGCTTGTAATCGACATTTCAAAGGATGAAATGCTTGCAACTGTTACTGTTACTCCTCCTGCAATGAGTGGTGCAGAAATTTCTGCTGAACAGATTATACGTAATCTTGAAACTCAGGGTGTAGTTGCTGGAATTGAAAACGATAAAATTGATGAATTTGTTGATAACCCGGTTTACAATTCTCCATGTGAAGTTGCGGCAGCCATTAAACCGCAGGATGGCCGTGATGCTTACATTGCATTCAACTTTGAAACAGATTCAACTAAGCTTAGAATTAAAGAAACTAAAAATGGTCAGGTTAACTTTAAAGAGCTCAACCAGATTCAGAATGTTGTTAAAGGTCAGCCACTTGCCACAAAGATGCCTCCAGAAAGAGGTAAGGCAGGTAAGACACTCTTTGGACGTTACCTTGAAGCTAAAAACGGTAAAGACATTAAAATTCCGCTTGGTAAAAATGTTGAACTCGATAAAGACGGCGTAACAATCATAGCTTCTTGTAACGGTCGTGTTTTGTACGAAACAGAAAAGATTAATGTTGAACCTGTTCTTGAACTCGATGCAGTTAATATTAAAACAGGTAACATCGACTTTCTTGGTGCTGTTATTGTTAAAGGTAACGTTGAAGACGGTTATGATGTTAAAGCTTCCGGTAATATCGAAGTCGGTGGTACTGTTGGTCAGAGTCATCTTAAATCTGAAAGTGGTGACATTATCGTTTCTCAGGGTATCTTTGGACATGATGTCGGAGTTATTCAGGCAGGAAAATCTCTCTGGGCTAAGTTCATTCAGTCGGCAAAAGTTGAAGTTGAGCAGTTCTGTATTGTATCAGACAGTATCATGAACTCAGAAGTTACTGCGATGAAGAGAATTATTCTTAATGGAAAAAAAGCTCAGATTACCGGTGGACATCTTTTTGCAACCGAAGAAATAGCTGCAAAAAATATAGGTAGCCCTGGTGGTGGAGCAGAAACTATTCTCGAAGTAGGATTTGATCCTCGTCTAAAACAGCGTCTTTCAGAAATTCAGGATGGACAGAACGCTTTGATGAAAGAACTCGAGGATACAGATAATAATATCATTACGCTCGAAAACTTTAAGAAACAGCGCCGTACACTTGCAAAAGAAAAACAGGAACAGCTTGATAATTTAAAGAAGAGAAAGGAAGAGATATCAGTTAAATCAGAAGAATATTCTAAGGAAGTTGAACAGATTTTACAGCGTCTGCACGAATTAAAAGTATTCGGTAAAGTTAAAGCTTCGGGAACTGTTTACAGCGGTGTTAAGATTTATATCCGTGATGTTGTAGATGAAGTAAGAACAGATGTTAAGAGCGTTACTTTCTTCTTCGAAAGCGGATTTGTTCGCCGTGGTAAGTATGAAGATCCGGATATGACTGACGTAAAAGTTCCTGATGGTTATTCTTCAGTGTAGTGGAGATTAAAAAATGGCAATTCAGCCTATTGACCTTCAGACAATGTATTCTCAGATGTCAAACGTCGCAAACCGCGTTTCACATGAACAGCAGAGTGCACAGGTCGCATCTTCTTTACAGCAGCAGTCAGCACTTGTCCAGAATGAACAGAATGTTAAAACCGTAAATAAAGCTGCAGATGAAGAAGCAAAATCTCCACTTGTAAAAGAAGACGGACATTCAAATCAGGAAGGACAGAATTCCGAAAAGAAAAAAAATCCAGGTGAAAATTCTGAACAGTTTACTTCATCTAAAACAGAAATCCGCGAAGAATATCTTGGGAAACACATTAATATAACGAGGTAGTAATGCAGATCTTTATTGTTGTATCGATGTGTATAATAAATCTTATTCTGTGGCTTGTTTTTTTTGTAAAATTTAAATCACTTTTTACAACTGACGATGAAATTCAGAAAACCCGTGATCAGTATAATCTTCTCATCAGGGATATTAATCAGAATGTAGCATCTAATATAGATGTCATAGATTCTAAAATAGAAGAATTAAAAGATGTAATTGAAATTGCAGACAGAAGACTTTCAACAATAAGCGCTGAACAGGAATTTTCCAAAACAAAGAAATCTGCTTTAACAAAATTCAACCAGGAAGTACAGGGTGGAATAAAAAAACGTACTTCAAAGAATTCAAATTATGCAAAACAACTGATAGAAGAAGATGCTGCATTTGAGGTAAATGTTAAACTTCCTAAGAATAAAAAAATCCAGGGAGAACTTTTTGATAAACAGGATACAAAGCGGAATGTAAATGTTCATGTTGTTGATAAAGAAGGAAATGCATACGGAGAAGTTCCTGTTGTTTCTCCTAAGATTTACATGAGCGATAATCCTATAAGACCAAAAAAAAGTTTTCAGGATCAGGTTAAAGAACTCTATGATATTGGTTATACAGTTGAACAGATTTCGAGTGAACTTAATAAATCCATGATAGAAGTTCAGTTTGTAATTGATATGCTTTGATTGTACTAGAATGTGTCTTAAATAGTATATAAAAATATACAATTATATAAATTTAAAGAGGTTTTTGTATGAAAGTAACAAAAAAACATTATGGAACGCTTTCGAATGGTGATGAAGCTATGCTTTATACTCTCGATAACGGGAAAATGCAGGTTTGTGTAACTGACTTTGGCTGCACATTAACAGGAATTTTTTTACCGGATGGCAAGGGTAATAAAGACGATGTTATTTTGGGATATTCAAATCTTGAGAGCTTTGTAAAAGATCCTGGATATTCATTCGGTTCGATTGTCGGAAGATTTGCAAACAGAATCGGTTCTGCATCTTTTTCAATTGATGGAAATACTTATCAGCTTGATAAAAATGACAATGATGTAAATACTCTTCACGGTGGTTTTACCCGTTACGACCACATGGTATGGAATAGTAAAATTATTTCAAATAAAAACGGTAAAGGCGTTGAATTTTCAAGAACAAGTCCAGATGGAGAGCAGGGATTTCCAGGTAACGTTCAGATTAAGGTAATTTACACTCTCAATGATAAAAATGAACTTCGTCTCGAATACAAGGCTTTGTCTGATAAAAAAACTCCGGTTAATCTTACTAATCATGCTTATTTTAATCTTAACGGCTCTGGTACTGTATTGAACCACAGCCTTAAAATGAATTCAGAATATATTCTCGAAGTTGATGATAAACTTATTCCTACAGGAAAATTCATTTCCGTAAAGGGAACTGCTTACGACTTTAATACAGAAAAAACTCTTGGACAGGACATTGAGAAAGTTTCACCTGGCTACGACAACTGTTATACAACATGCTGGTATACAAAAGATTCTCAGTGGCTTGAACCTACAGAAGAATGTTTTACAGCTCCGGGAGCAGAAGTTGCAGTTTTAACTTCCACAGAAAAAAACAGAACAATGAAAGTCTATACAAATCAGCCTGGAATTCAGCTTTATGCGGGAATCTGGATTGACGGAATTGTAGGTAAACTCGGCAAAATCTACGAAAGACACGGCGCTGTATGTCTTGAAACTCAGGCATTTCCAGATGCTCCAAACAAAAAAGACTTTCCTGACTGCATTTTAGAGCCGGGAAAGGAATATGATGCTATAACAGTGTATAGTTTCGATTTCTAAGATTTGGCATTTTAGTTATATTCTCATTTTTTATTTGCAGATTTTCTCGTTTAAGGGTTATAATATATAACACTATTAAAAATATTTTAACGAAAGAGAGGTTCTAATGGACGTCCAGTTACAGGAATTGATCGATAAGATCAAGAAAGATGGAGTCGCATCAGCTGAACAAGAGGCAAAAGCAATAAAAGATAAAGCATCTGAGGATGCAAAAGCTATAATTGCTGAAGCAGAGGCTAAGGCTAAAGACATTATCAAAAATGCCCAGGCAGAAACAGCCCGCTTGGAGAAAGCTGGAGTAGACGCAATTAAACAGGCAGGCAGAAATCTTTTGATTTCTTTTAAAGACGGAATTAATGCTGAACTTTCAGCAGTTATCGCCGCAGAAACAAAAGCTGCCTATTCTAAATCATTAATGGAAAAACTTATTCCAGAAACAGTCAAAGCTTGGGTTGCAAAATCAGATGCTTCTGAAGTAAGCGTACTTTTATCAGAAAATGACCTTAAAGATTTACAGAGTGGATTAACTTCTGCACTAAAATCAGAAATAGAAAAGGGACTTGAAATTAAACCTGATAAAACATTAAGTGCAGGATTCAGAATCGGAATGAATAACGGTGCAAGCTTCTATGATTATTCGGCTGAATCAGTTGCAGAGTTGTTTGCTGCATATCTTAATCCAAAACTTGCGGCAATTATGAGCGAAGCAGCAAAGGAGTAAGAAATAGTGGCAAGTCAGTATTATCTTGTTTCGCAACTTCCTTCTATCGATAATCTCGATGCAAAAAATCTTGCGATTACAGAAAAATACTATAGAGATCTTTGCTCCCGTTTTCTTGACAAAAAAAATCTTAAAATTCTTGAATGTCTGTCTTTAGAACCTGATAAAACAGGTGCAAAAACTGGAAACAGATTTCTTGATACATGGAATGAGAAAGAACGCTGCTTAAGACTTGCTCTTGCTCAGATTCGTGCCATTAAGATGAAAAAAGAATTTGAAGTACTTCCTGGTTCATGTACCGCAGATATTCTGCAGGCTGCAAGAACTGCTGTTGGTATGGATAGCCCGCTTGCTGCAGAAGAGTACTTAAATCAGTACCGTATGCAGACACTCAGTGCAATTCAGCCATTGGATACATTTAGTGTTGATGCAGTATTTGCTTATGGAATTAAGCTTATGCTTGCACAAAGAATGAGATTATTTGATAGAGAAATCGGAAAAGATTCCTACAGGAAAATTTACGATGAAATACTTGGAGAAACTACATGACTGATACAAAAGGAAAAGTAGTCGGAATCAATGGTAACATGGTTTCTGTCGAATTTGACGGAAATGTTACAATGAACGAAGTCGGCTACATTAATGTAGAAGATAAAAAGCTTAAGGGTGAAATTATCCGTATCCGCGGAAACACAGCCCAGATGCAGATTTACGAAATGACAGAGGGCATTAAAACCGGAAACGAGGTTGAGTTTACCGGTGACATGCTTGCAGTCCGTCTTGGACCTGGACTTTTAGGACAGGTATATGATGGTCTTCAGAACCCGCTTCCTCTTCTTGCAGAAAAAGCAGGATACTTTCTTGAACGCGGTGTTTATGTAGAACCAATTTCAACTTCAAAAAAATGGCACTTTACACCGACTGCAAAAACAGGTGATACACTTTACACGGGTGATTCATTCGGAACAGTTCCGGAAGGCCCATTTACTCACAAAATCTTAATTCCGTTTGACTGTCTTGGTTCATCAAAAATCAAGTCTATAAAACCGGAAGGTGATTATACAATCGATGAGACAGTTGCAGTTGTAACAGATGATAAAGGAAATGACAGAGAATTAAAGATGTCATTCTTCTGGCCTGTAAAACGTGCTGTTAACTGCTATGCAGAACGCTTAGCCCCTAGTGAACCGATGGTTACACAGGTTCGTCTTATCGACACATTCTATCCTGTTTCTAAAGGTGGAACTTACTGTATTCCAGGCCCATTCGGTGCAGGTAAAACAGTATTGCAGCATACAACTTCTAGAAATGCAGACGTTGATATCGTAATCATCGCTGCCTGCGGTGAACGTGCCGGAGAAGTTGTAGAAACAATTAAAGAATTCCCTGAGCTTACAGACCCGAGAACGGGACGTTCTCTTATGGAAAGAACAATCATCATATGTAATACATCTTCAATGCCGGTAGCTTCGCGAGAAGCATCGGTTTACACATCTGTAACTCTTGCAGAATATTACAGACAGATGGGACTTCATGTTCTTCTTCTTGCAGACTCAACATCGCGCTGGGCACAGGCTTTGCGTGAAATGTCAGGTCGTTTGGAAGAGATTCCTGGAGAAGAAGCTTTCCCTGCTTACCTCGAATCTTATATTGCAGCATTCTACGAAAGAGCCGGTATTGTACGTCTTCGTGATGGTTCAACAGGTTCTGTTACTATCGGTGGTACAGTTTCACCTGCCGGCGGTAACTTTGAAGAACCTGTAACACAGGCAACTCTTAAAGTAGTAGGTGCCTTCCATGGTCTTAGCCGTGAAAGATCTGATGCACGTAAATATCCTGCAATTGACCCGATTATTTCATGGTCTAAATACAAATCTGTATTACCGGAAAGCTGGGTATCATATGCACGCAAAGTATTCTTAAAAGGTGTAGAAGTAAATCAGATGATGAAGGTTGTCGGTGAAGAAGGTACTTCTACTGCAGACTTTGTTGAATACTTAAAGAGTGAATTCCTTGATGCAGTTTACATGCAGCAGAACTCATTTGATAAGATTGATGCTGCCGTAAGTGTTGAACGTCAGAAATATGTATTCAGCAGAGTAGTAAAGGTTTTAGGTTCTGAATTTGATGTAACAGAAAAAGATGATGCACGAAATTACTTTAACAGACTGCGTCAGCTCTTCCAGGACTGGAACTATACAGAATGGAAATCAGACAAATTTAATTCACTTGAAGCAGAAATTGAACAGACTTATGCTTCTAAGAATGGTAAAATTGATTCTGAATTAGATGCAGTGCTCAAGGATGGTGAATAATGAATAAAATATATAGCAAAATTGAATCCATCAACGGTAGCGTTATTACAGTAAAGGCAGAAGATGTTTCTTACGGCGAGCTTGCAGAAATTGAAACACGCTTTGGAAAATCTTTAGCCGAAGTAAATGCAATTAAAGGTGATACAGTTTCACTCCAGGTATTTGCCGGAGGCCGTGGTGTATCAACCGGTGACCACATAAAATTCTTAGGACACAGAATGGAAGTTTCGTTCAGTGAAAATCTTCTTGGACGAATTTTTAACGGTTCTGGAGAACCTCGTGATAAGGGACCTGCTCTTGCAGATAACCTTGTTAATATCGGTGGTCCTTCTGTAAACCCTTCAAAACGTATCATGGCACGCCGTATGATCAGAACCGGTATTCCGATGATCGATATGTTCAATACACTTGTCGTATCACAGAAGCTTCCGATTTTCTCTATTTCCGGTGAACCATACAACCAGCTTCTTGCACGCATTGCGATGCAGGCAGAAGTTGATGTCATCGTACTTGGAGGTATGGGTCTTAAATACGATGACTATCTGTATTTTAAGAACACACTCGAAAATGGTGGAGCTCTTTCTAAAACAGTAATGTTCATGCATACAGCCGCTGACCCGACTGTAGAATGTATGAAGATTCCTGATATGTCACTTGCTGTTGCAGAACAGTTTGCACTTCAGGGAAAGGACGTACTTGTTCTTCTTACTGATATGACAAACTTTGCAGATGCAATGAAAGAAATTGCCATTACTCAGGAACAGGTTCCGTCTAACCGCGGTTATCCTGGAGACTTGTATTCACAGCTTGCAAGCCGTTACGAAAAGGCTGTAGACTTTGCTGATGCCGGTTCTGTAACAATTCTTGCTGTAACAACAATGCCTGGTGATGACGTTACTCACCCGGTTCCAGATAACACAGGTTACATCACAGAAGGTCAGTATTACTTAAAGGGCGGACGTATCGAACCGTTCGGTTCACTTTCACGTCTTAAACAGAATGTAAACGGTGACACACGTGATGACCACCGCGCGTTAATGGACGGTATGATCCGTCTTTATTCAGCTTATAAAGATACACTTGAAAAGAAGTCCATGGGATTTATGATGTCAGCATGGGATGAAAAACTTCTTAAATACGGTGTAATGTTTGAAAAAGAAATGATGGATCTTTCTAAAAATATTCCGCTGGAGGATGCTCTTGATTTAGGATGGAAGATACTTAGCGACTGTTTTGATAAACAGGAAACAGGTATTAAATCTGAATTAATCGAAAAGCATTGGCCTGTAAGATAGAAGGTGTGCAATGGCGAAGATTAAGCTGACAAAAAATGAGCTTAAAGTTCAGAAAGATGCCCTAAAAATGTTTAAAAGGTATCTTCCGACTTTGACACTCAAAAAGCAGCAGCTTCAGACAGAAATACGCACTATTGATGCTCGGGCAAAAGAAGTCCGTCAGCAGCGAAAAAATCTTGAGGCGGAATTTGAAGCATGGATTTCGGTCTTTGGAGAAAAAGAGGCGTTTAAACCTGGAATGGTTACGGTAAGAAATATCCGAAAGAGTACCGGTAATATTGCCGGTGTTACGATTCCTGTTTATGAGGGCGCAGATTTTTCACGGGGAGATTACGATTTATATGCAACACCGCTTTGGATTGACATGGCTGCAGACAGGATGGAAAAGGCTTTGTCACTGGATCTTGAAGCTGATGTTTTGGAAGAACAGGTTCGTCTTTTGGCCCAGGAACTGCGTGTTACTACACAGCGAGTAAACCTTTTTGAAAAGGTAAAAATTCCTGAGACAAAAGCAAACATAAAAAAGATTTCTGTTTATCTTGGTGATGAACAGGTTGCGGCCGTTGTCCGCAGCAAGATTTCAAAGAAAAAACTGCAGAACGAAGGAGAAGAAGCATAATGATTGTACCTATGAAAAAAGTTTCTCTTGTCGTTCTTGACAGAGAGAAAAAAGAAGCACTTAAAACACTTCGCAAGACTGGAGTAGTTCATCTTGAAACAGTAGAAGGCAAGGGTGATGTTCTTGCCAGATACAAAAACATTTCGGATACACTCTTTGATGCAACTATGCTTCTTTCGGAAGTAAAAGTTAATAAAAAGACTTTTAAGTACGAAGATGTTTCTGATCAGGCAGCCTTTGATCTTGCAAAAAGAGTTTTGGAAATAGTTGACCAGAAAAAAGAACTTTTGGATCAAATTACAAATGATACAAATGAACTTGATCGTTTTACTTATTGGGGACAGCTTGATCCTCGTGATTTTGAATTTCTTAATAAGAACGGTATTTATCTTTCGATGTATGAAATTCCATCTGATAAGATGCGCCTTATCCCTGAAGAAGTAAAAACAATTCTCGTTAATGTTTCTAAAAACGTAACAAGGTTTTTAGTTATAAACGAAAAACCGGAAGAGGAACGTCCGGCGGGGCTTCCTCCGGAAGCATTTAATGTCGTTATGCCAGATATTTCTACAAACGAATTAATTGCAAGAATTTCAGATTCAAAAGAAAGACTTAATCAACTTCAGCTGGAATTTGATCAATCGGTTAAGTATATTAAGTCTATGCAGAGATATTATGAATTGATGCAGAAAGACATAGAATTTGAAAATTTCTACTCTGGAATGGAAACAGATTTCAGTTCAGAAGAAAGTGAAAATGCACTTGCATGGATTACAGGATTTGTTCCGGTTGACAGTTTTGAAAAACTTGTTACCTGCGCAAAAGAAAATGCGTGGGCACTTGCTTCAAGTGATCCGACAGAAGAAGATATGGTTCCGACTAAACTTAAGAACAATAAGCTTGTAAGCCTTATCTATCCGCTTACAGACTTCCTGGGAACTGTTCCAGGTTATAACGAATATGATATTTCCGGATGGTTCTTACTGTTCTTTACAGTCTTCTTTGGAATGATTTTTGGTGACGGTGGTTACGGACTTTTAGTAACTGTTATAAGCCTTCTTCTTTTAATTAAGAATGCGGCTTCTAAAAAATCATCACCGGCACTTGCACTTGTATTCCTTGTTGGACTTGCAACTGTAGGATGGGGAATTGTTACATGTACATGGTTTGGACTTACTCCTGACCAGCTTCCTACATGGATAACAGGTCTTTCTGTTAAATACATTTCCAATGTAACTCCTGCAGATTATCTTTTTAATGTGCCTTGGATTTCTGACCGTAGTATAGGACTTACAACAGCAAACAATCTTCAGATTTTCTGTTTTGGTCTTGCACTGCTTCAGCTTTCGGTTGCACATGTAAAAGGCATTTTCAGAAACTTAAAGAACCGATCGCTTAAAGTTCTTGGAGAACTTGGTTCTCTTGCACAGCTTTGGGGTATGTTCTATGTAGTTCTGTCAATGGTTGTAAGTTCAGTTGTATTCCCGCTTGATCTTGTCGTACAGGATGTTCAGGTAGGAAAAATTGCTCTTGGACTTATCGGAGGCGGTTTTGCATTGAGCTTTATCTTTGCAAACTATGAAGGAAGTATAATTAAATCTATATTGGAAAGCGTAAAGAATATTATTTCTGTACTGCTTGGCGTTGTTAACGTATTCTCTGATATAGTTTCTTACATCCGTCTCTGGGCTGTAGGTCTTGCAGGTGCTGCAATTTCTAATACTGTAAATACGATGGCAGGTCCTCTTATGGGACACGCGATTATGTTTGCAGCTGTGGTATTGCTTCTGGTATTTGGACACGGTTTAAACATGATTTTAAACCTTCTGTCCGTAATTGTTCATGGCGTCAGGTTGAATACACTCGAATTCTCGACACACCTTGGAATGTCATGGTCTGGCTTTAAATATAAACCGTTCAGTGAAACGGTAAATGAGTAAATAAATATATACCGCGGGCTGCGGGAATTCTGTTAAATCGGAATTTTTATAAGGAGAAAAATATGAATTTTGGTATGTTAGGTGCTGCTGTTGTAATGGGTATTGCTGCTATTGGTTCAGCAATCGGTATCGGAATTGCAGGACAGGGTGCAATTGGAGCTTGGAAAAGATGTTACGTAAACAATAAGCCGGCTCCATTCATTCTTACAGTATTTGCAGGTGCTCCTTTAACACAGACAATTTACGGCTTTCTGCTTATGAACAGCATGAAAGATAAAATTATTGCCGGTGCTCTTGATTCTGGATTTGCACTTGGTCTTGGATTTGCATGTGGTCTTGCAATGTGTTTCTCTGCTATCGCACAGGGAAAAGCAGGTGCTGCAGGTTCTGATGCCCTCGGTGAAACAGGAAAAGGTTTCTCACAGTACATCATGGTTGTAGGTCTTTGTGAAACTGTTGCTTTGTTTGCAATGGTATTCGGAATGATCCAGTAAGATAGACAATACTGTATTTTAATGCTATTATATAGTTGTCCGTTGTTTTTTACTTCGGACAACTTTTTTTTATATGTAGGAATTTTATTGTGAAAAAAATTACTGTATTATGTATTTTATGCTGTTTTTTTGCAGCTTGTAAAAATCCAACAAAGACAAAATTAAAGCAGGCAGAGTGTAAAATAACATACATGACTACCAAATATGATTCTTTTAATTTAATACCTGTAGATGACAATATATATACAACTGGTGATACAGTAACTGTATTGCCTTTAACCAGATATTTTGATATGTGTGATGGAAATACCCATGTAAATTTTGATTATTGGTATGATGGTACAAAAACATATAATCCTGGAGATAAATTTGCAATTACTCATGATACTATATTATATGTTAAATGGAATGAAGAACACTGTTCAGGTAGTTGTACGGAAGTTGCAAATCATATGACATGTGTGGAATGTACGAGCGATTCTCAATGTGCAGGTCGAAGTGACGGTAAAACTGTATGTGGTTGTTTTCTATCTTGCGACTATCCTGACCCTTCTGTGATAAGGTAAAATATATTGGAATATGGTATGTCAAAAAGGGCGTTGGAATCAATATAAAGATTAAAAGGATATAAATTATGAAAAAAATCATTGCATTTAGTCTTTTCTGTTTTATGTTTTTTGGATGCACTTCACCATCAAAAGGGAATAAGAGTAGTGGAAGTAATACATATACTGTTTATTATTACTATTCTGGAACAAATACGACTCCAACCGTTACAGAACAATACCCTGCAGGTTCGAATGTTGATTTGCAAACGCCATTTGGTTCAAAATGTGACGGGAATAAATTGGTTAAGTTTGTAGGGTGGTCAGACGGAACAAATATCTACAATCCTGGAAGCAGAATAACTCTTTCAAGTAATATACATTTAACTCTTGTTTCTGATACAATACAATGTAATGCTGGTACAGTATGCGACAAAGGACCAACTGGTCAATGTGAATGTGTTTATGTTAAAAGAGCCCTTGGTGAAGCTTGTACTTCAGATGATGACTGCCAGACTGGACTATTTTGCGGCACTGGATCAAAAATATGTGTTTCTTCTGGAAACTAGCTTTCAAGTTTTGCCATCATGTTAATGTAATAAATCAACGGTTTGTTTGCAATGTAGTCATCAAGTTTATTAGGACCGTTTGAACTGCATAATACATTAAAGTTACGGTCTACAAGTAAAAAACCTGGGATATAGAATTTTTCTACTTTGTAATCTTCAAGCTTAAAAAAGCCGCATTCATCACGATAATCAAAGTCAAGGTAATAAAACGGCAGGTTGTCATTTTTCATGTATTTGATTAAATCTTCGTTGCTTTTATCTTTTTCTGAACCTGCTAAAATTATTTCAAAATTATCATATTTCTTTTTGTATTCTTCATAGAATTTCACAAGCTCATCACGGAATTCCTTGCAGTAAGGACACCAGTCTGCAGCATAATAAATAAAATAATAATCTTTGTTTATTTTTTTTGAGTCAGGAATATTTCCCTCTGCATCTTTTACTTTCTGGTCAATTACATCAAGAACCTTATTTGGTTTTGTTCCGCATGAAAACAAAGAAATTGAAAGAATAAAAAATAGAGAAATAAAAGATAATTTTGTTTTCATTATTACAGATTCTCCATGAGCCATTCTTTAAATGTGTCGTAACTGTTTTCCATTGGGATTGCTTTGTCTGGAAGCTGCATTACCTTCTGGAGGCGGTCTGGGATAACAGGGTCTTTGCCGATTGCCTGTTTTACTGTAGCGCCAAATTTTGCAGGGTCTGCTGTTTCAAGAATGATTCCGACAGCATTTTTGTTTACAACTTGAGTTGCCCATTCAGGAACATTTGCTGTAAGACCAGGTTTTGTATAGTCGCCTTTTAAGCCGCCCATGAGTTTTTCAAGACAGCCGTTTCTTATGTCATCCCATGCTTTCCATGCAACAGCACCGTGCGGGTCGATGATGTAACCTGTCTTAGTATGGCAGTCTTTAATTGATTCAATAATTCCATCATTATCAAGCCAGTAAGAAGCGAAAAGCTTTCTTACTTCTTCAAGTGAATACATGGCAGCAATGCGTTCATAGTTGCTTGGAGCTCCTACATCCATTGCGTTTGCATAAGTTTCTACAGAAGGTCTTGCTTTATATTCACCTGTTGCAATCCAGTCTGGAATTGTTCTGTTTGAATTTGTTGCTGCAACAAAGCCTGTAATCGGAGCACCCATTTTCTGTGCGATAAGTCCTGATGTAAGGTTTCCGAAGTTTCCTGATGGAACTGTTACGATGATTGCAGGATTTTCAAGTTTGTTGGAAATATAGCTTTTTGCCTTTGCAAGAAGGGAAGCGTACATATAATAAAATCCCTGTGGCAAAAGGCGTGAGATGTTGATTGAGTTTGCAGATGAAAGGCGGAATTTACTTCTTAAATCTTCATCTACGAAAGCAGTCTTTACAAGCTTCTGACAGTCATCAAAAGTTCCTTTAACCTTTAATGCGCGGACATTTCCTGTAAATGTAGAAAGCTGTTTTTCCTGCAATGGAGAAATCTTTCCTTCCGGATAAAGAATTGTTACATCAATTCCAGGAACATTATGGAATGCACTTCCAACAGCACTTCCTGTATCACCTGAAGTTGCAACAAGAATATGAAGGTTGTCAGAGTTTTCTCTGTTAAAATATGACATTACGCGGGCCATAAAACGTGCACCAAAATCTTTAAATGCACATGTAGGTCCGTGGAATAATTCAAGCACGTAAGTTATAGGATCAATCTGATTAAGCTTTGAAATAAAAGGATATGCATCCTGAATGATGGCATCAAGATCATCATCAGGAATTTCTCCCTTACAGTAAGGCTTTGCCATTTCAAGTGCAACAGATCTGAAAGACGGTTCACTGTTACTGTTTAAAATCTTTTCATCTAGCCGTGGAAATTCTACAGGAATGTAAAGACCTCCTGTTTTAGAATTCATTCCATTTAAAACTGCTGTCTTAAAATCAACTTTTACCGAACTGTCTCTTGTATCTGTATAAATCATTTTTTAAGTCCTTTATATTTTTATTGCAATTTACATTGCATAGATAAGATCATTTACAAGGTCTTTTGCAAGCTGTGTCTGGCATGCTTTTAATACATTCCATTTATTTTTATCTGTTACAGTTGTTGATTTTGTAACTTTATAAAGTTCTTTAGCTGTTGCAAAATCTATTACTGTAATGTCAGCTGTAAGTGTAAGGGAGTATCCGCCTTCTACTTCTTTAATGTCAGATTCATATTTTACTTTTCCGTAAACGATGTATTTAAAATATGTTGCACCGCCTACAAGATTTTTTGCAGCCTGGCAGATTGCTTCGTTTCCTTTATCGATTACTTTATGAAAGTCTGCATTCTGTGCCTGATATGGATATCCTGCTTTCCAGAATTCCTGCATTGTATTTGAAGAAGTAGAAAGGGCAGAGTTTAAATTCATCTTGCCGTCGAGAGTATAATCGATAAGGTCAACCATTACGATATGGCCTTTTTTAAGGAAAAATTTTACCCTGCATGGAACTTCAAGCTCAACAGATTTTGCAAGCTTTGTAAGTGAAGGTGAGTTTCCTGGAAGTTTTGGTGAGAATGTTACAGTTGAATTAATCGAAGTAGAAATTGTTTCCGGTTTAAATACTGCAATTCCTTTTTCATTTGTTACGATTTCTGCTGTTCCGAAAGAAACTACATTGTCTGTCTTTTTTTCCGGATATGTAACAGTAAGTGTATAGTTTGCGTATGGATTTCCGTCATTATCTTTTACAGAAACTGTATACGGAGTTTTAAATGCTGTGCCTGCAAAAGGTGTATCTGCTGATGAAACAAGTTCAATCTGCATGTTTGAAAGTTCTTTTTTAAGCTGTGCAGTTGTAGAAGATTCTGCGCTTTCCTGTGATGATTTTTTTGAAGAAGCCGGCTTTTCGACAAATTCCTGTGTTTCTGCCTGTGTTGTTTCACAAGACGGCATAAATGACATCAAAGACAGCAAAAATATAGCTTTTGATACAATTTTAATTGTTTTTTTCATGATTTAACTTTATCCCCTGATTTATATGTAAATATTTATTTATTATAGTAAATTTTGCCATTTATCTCAATAGTATGCAAAAATTTCAATTAAATGCAGGTGGGATAATGTTACATTATATAATCTACTTGCCTTTTTTTTATAAATGAATAAAATCTAATTTTATGAGACTTACTCATGCAGAAATAAACCTTAAAAATTTGCAGAACAATATAAAAAGCATAAAATCACTTTTAAAGCCTGAGACTTTAGTATGCGCTGCAGTTAAAGCAAACGGTTATGGAAACGGGGCTGTAGAATGTGCAAAAGCCGCAGTCGAAGCCGGAGCTTCATATCTTGCAGTTGCAGCGGTAGAAGAGGGAATTGAATTAAGAAATTCCGGCATTAAAACACCGATACTTATGTTGAGTCTATGTTCCCCGGGTGAAGTAGAGGATGCTGTCAGATACCAGATTACGCCTCTTGTTTTTGACAGTGAATATGCTGAATTATTTAATGAAAAAATCAATGAGCTTAAAGGAACTTTTGATTATTCTGGAAGCGAAAAGATAGGGGATAAAAAATTTGCCGTTCATCTTGCAATTGACAGCGGAATGGGAAGAATCGGCTGTCTTCCTGAACAGGCCTCTGACGTGGCCTTTAAAATAAATTCAACTGAAAATTTAATACTTGGCGGAATGTGCACTCACTTTGCAGTCGCAGACAGCATTTCTTCAAAGGATAAAAAATACACAGAACAGCAGTTTAATAATTTTATGTGCGCAGTTTCTAATGTAGAAAAAGCCGGAATTAATCCGGGGATAAGACACTGCTGCAACAGTCCAGCACTTCTTACACATCCTGAGTGGCAGCTTGATATGGTAAGACCGGGAATCATTGTATACGGTTATTACTGCGACCAGGTGACAAAAAAATATCTGGCAGATAATAAAATTAACTTTAACATAAAACCTGTAATGACATTAGTATCAGGAGTAAGTGCGATAAGGCATTTTACAAAAGGTAAATCTGTTTCTTACGGTCACACATGGACAGCAAAAAAAGATACAGACATTGCAGTAATTTCTGCAGGTTACGGAGACGGATTTTTAAGAAGATTTAAAGACTGCGTTAAACCTGTCATCAACGGAAAATCATATCCGATCCGCGGAAGAATTTGCATGGACCAGTTTATGATTGATATTGGCAGTGAAAATGATGACGTTAAAAGATGGGACAGAGTTATCTTATTCGGTTCAAAAGAGGACGGAGCGATGTGTGACGCGCAGGATATTGCAGATGCAACAGGCACGATTCCGTATGAAATAATGACCGGTATTACAAAACGTGTTGAACGGGTCTACATAAAATGACGGATAAAAATCATTTTCTGATGCAGGATTTCCTTGACTGGGTTGATTCATTTTTAAATTTTGAAAAACTTCCGCAGAAAAATATATTCTGGCTTAACATGATGGAATTTTTATGTTCTCATCTTGGAAACCCTCAGGACGAAATTAAAAGCTTTCACGTTGCAGGCTCCAAGGGTAAAGGTTCTGTCTGCGCAATGATTTCTTCTATCCTTACAACAGCCGGAAAAAAAAACGGTGTATATGCATCTCCTCACATAAATGATTTTAGGGAAAGAATAAGATTAAACGACAGCTTTTTTCCTGATGAAATTTATGAAAGGGCTGCAGTTGAACTTAAAGAAAAATTTGAACAGATTAAAAATGAACTTCCAAAAGAAAGGGCAGTTACATGGTTTGAGCTTGTAACAGTTTATGCTTTTCTTGTGATGAAGTGTGCAAAAGTCGATGAAGCTGTTTATGAAGTAGGGCTTGGCGGAAGACTTGATGCGACAAATATAATTAAGCCTCAAATTTCTATAATTAATACAATTGAACTTGAACACACAGAATTTCTAGGAAACACACTTGAGCAGATTGCTTCTGAAAAAGCAGGAATAATTAAAGACGGAATTCCTGTAATCTGTGCCCAGCATCCGCAGAATGTAAAAAATGTTTTTATCGAAAAAGCACGGGAACATAATTCCAAGATTATCTTTGCTTTTGACCTGTTAAAAAAACTTGAGTATTCATATGACAGCACGCAGAAAATAATGAACGTTAAAATTGATTCAGAGCTTTTTAAAAGGCCGCTGTCATATTCGACAAAAATGCCGGGAAGCTTTCAGGCACAGAATGCACTTTTAGCTGCCTCTGCTGTAAAATTAATTCATCCTCAAATTACAGAAGATGTTTTTGAGCAGGCTCTTTCTAAAGTAAAGCTTCCTGCAAGATTTGAAATAATTCATAATCCTGAAAATTATCCTGGTTTACAAGACATGATAATTGACGGAGCGCACACTGTAAAAAGCATTTCAAATACAATGGAGACACTGGAAAAGCTTTATAAGGGAAAAAAACTACACCTTCTTTTTGCGTGCGCCGCAGACAAGGATGTTTCTCACATAGCAGCTCTTTTCTGCAATAAGTTTTCAAAGGTTACTCTTACAAGACCGGGCCTTACAAAATCCTGCAATGCAGAAAAGATGAATAAAGCTTTTTCTGATGCAGAAATTAAAGCAGACTATTTTGAAAATTATGAAGAAGGCATAAAAAAAGCTCTTGAACTGGCAGAAAGAGAAAAGGCTGTTCTTCTTGTTACAGGCTCTTTTTATCTGGCAAGTGAAGTTAATAAATTTTTATAAGAAAAAAATTCCGTAGAAATAGCCCATGGCTTTGAGACATTCTGTCGAAGATCGATGCCATGTGCCAGAGCCTGAACCTCCGGCATTTTTCTTTATATTGAATTATCTTGTTATTTTGTATAAAATCATTACATATTTTTAATAAGGACGGAATGATGCATTATGGCAGAACTTGAATATACAGACATTAATAAAAGCTTTGAAGCAGCACTTGAAAGAAGTAGAAAAATCGAAGCTGACCTCGAAAAAAATCCTAAAAAATACCGCGTTTTAACAGGTGACAGACCTACAGGACTTTTACATATCGGACATTATTTCGGTTCACTCCAGAACCGTGTACGCCTTGCAAAAATGGGCGTTCCTACAATGATTCTTATTGCAGACTATCAGGTTTTAACAGACCACGATGCTTTTGATAAAATAAGCCAGAATACAAAACAGCTTGTAATTGACTACCTTGCAGCAGGAATTAATCCTGAACAGCAGGATGTAATTATTTATCCTCACAGCTATGTTCCTGAATGCAACCAGCTTATGATTCCATTTTTGACACTTGTTTCAAATGCTGAGCTCAGCCGTAACCCAACAGTTAAAGAAGAAATTGAAAGTGCCGGCCTTAAAAATGTTAATGCCGGAATGTATACATATCCTGTTCACCAGGCATGCGACATTCTTTTCTGTAAGGGAAATGTAGTTCCAGTAGGAAAGGATCAGCTTCCACATCTTGAAATGACAAGAACTATTGCAAACCGCTTTAATAAAAAATTCTGTCTTGATTCAGGTAAAGAAAGTGTATTCCCGGAACCGCAGGCACTTCTTTCTAAAACACCTATGATTTTAGGCTTAGACGGAAGTCAGAAAATGAGTAAGTCACGCGGTAATGCCGTAATGCTTTCTGCAACAGAAGATGAAACTGCAAAGCTCATTAAAAAAGCAAAGACAGATGCAGACAGAAACATCACATACGATCCAGTTAACCGTCCTGAAGTAGCAAACCTTTTAATGCTCATTTCTCTCTGTACAGGCGAAGAACCTGATGCGATTGCATCAAAAATCGGCGAGGGCGGTGGCGGAATGCTTAAAAACATGCTTACAGAAGCACTCAACGAAAAGCTCCGTCCTCTTCGTGAAGAAAGAAAAAGACTTGAAGCAGATCCTGAATATATCAGAAAAGTTCTTACAACAGGTGCAGAAAAAGCACGCGAAATCGGAATTAAAACATTAAACGAAGTCCGCGATGTAATGAACATGAAGATATGATGAACAGATAACCTTCATATTAAAATTTTATATAGATAAACATATATAACCTTCCTCAAGTTAAATGTATAGTAAAATAGCAATGCAATTTGTAATTATTGTTACTGCATTAAATTTTCAAAAAGTAGTGCACAGAGTCTTGACATCAGAAAAATCTCATGTTAGAAAAAAACAAGAGAAAAAGTTATGAAAAACGAAGAAAAGAATTATTCAAAGAGAATGTCCGCACTTGTAATGATGATAATCTATGCAGCGGCGCTGTCACCTTTGTATCTTTTTGCCGAAGAAAGAAAGGCATCAAAGGCATTCATTGAAAATATTTCATCAGGCATATCTTATACTCCCGTAAAAGGAATATCTGAAACAGAAGAAGTAAAAGAA
>Ga0129306_1000191_pt1 | contig 105635 bp, 90 predicted proteins | sample P827metagenome_FD_94438 | JGI IMG/M metagenome (GOLD analysis project Ga0129306, IMG submission 94438) | Capybara group fecal microbial communities from Wisconsin, USA - P827 metagenome | ecosystem: Host-associated > Mammals > Digestive system > Large intestine > Fecal | place: USA: Wisconsin...
ATAACAGATTTTATTCAGTTCTATAACAAGGACCGCATACAGAAAAAATTAGGCTGGAAATCTCCAAAGACTTTCAGCCTAAAATGTGCGTAATAACTGTCTAAAAAAATGGGGGCAGTTCAGAGTTCAAGGCATGGGCAGCAATTGCCCGTGGTGTTCAGATGACAGGTGACATTGGAGATTATGCACCGGTTATCGAAGCAGCTTATACTGCGACCCCAAGCAGAAATCCGTTTAAGATTTTGTCACACCCAAGCAAGTTTGCAAAAATCGCGTATTGCCTCGTCCTTGTAGTAATTGCAATTATTGTTTTGATTGTTGTACTTTGTATTAGACGAAAGAATAAAAAGGCCCGCGCTTAGCGGGGGCGTTACGGGGTAAAGAGACTGGGAATCTGGGGATGTCGGAGATTTGCAGGTAGCCACTGATTTACCCCGTTGGGTTGGGTAGCCGAAAACGCCGAAGGTGGTTGAGGCGTAGGGCGGGGCTCCGCCCTCCTTACTACTTGCTTTCATTCCATTCCGCAATTATAATTTAGAGCATGAAATTTTACGGTGAACTTTTAGTCTTTGTGCTGCTTTTTATTACGAATCTGCGCGTGTTTTTTGTGCATCATGTGAGGCGGGATCCGCTGGTTATGCTGGCACCGTTCACCTTTATTGTGACGATTTTTCAGATTCTGGCATGGGGAATTGATGTTTTTACTGTGCTGGGACTTTTGATTGCGCTTTTTGTATTGCTTTCGAACTTTCATGCGATTTTCCGCTATATGGAACGGCTTTATGTTGACCACTACAGTGCGTTGATGAAGGTTTGGGCTGTTTTTACCATTATGATTTCGGCTATTGCGCTTGCAGGTACTATTTATTTTGCACCGGTGGAACAGAACTCACGAAATATTGGAGTTGCCGAAAAAATCACTTATTATAAAGGAAGTTTTCGAAGCGGTTTTGAAGAGGCCGGAGCTTTTGATACAAAATCAATGACTCTTTATGAGTTTGGGCCGGATGAATCGCGTGAATCAGAAGGGGCTGTGACTCTTGCTGAGGCTAGAAATCTTATTGTTCTGCTCACTCCGGATAAGCGTGGAGACACTGAACATTATAAGCCTTATCTTCAGGAGCTGGCTGCACGTGGCATTACAATCTGTTCGGCTGATTTTTTTGCTGATGACGGTCAGTGGCTGCATTCTTTTGCCGATAAAAAGATTTTGCGCCGCACTGCTATGGTGATTCAGAGCAGACTTAATCTTCAGGCATTTGAAGCTCAACGCGAATATTATTCTTACAACGTTTCGCAGGAATATGCAATTCTTATTCCGATGCTTTTGGAACGTTATGGAGCTGACAAAAAAATCCTTTTGGTTTCTGATTTTATGGCAGATATTGCCGCTGATGATTTTATGAAAAAGAATCCGGAACAGATTGCCGGAGTTTTGAAACTTTCTTCTATTAATACGTATAAATCTGCAGGCTATGGCTGTATTGAACAGACGGATCCGCTTTTGGCTTTGAGTATGGGGCTTTCTCGTGATTCGAGCCGGGCAACTCCTAAATTGCTGGCGGATAAAACACTGGAGGCGATTAATGACATTAAATGAACTTGATGCTTTTTTTAATTCGTTTTTGAAAAAGGAAGATTTTCCGAGCGACCCTTCGCTGAACGGAATTCAGATTCAAAACTCTGCGCCTGACAGTTTGCCGATAACTAAGGTTGCCTTTGCGGTTGATGCATGCGAGGCTACTGCACGTGCAGCCAGCGAGGCCGGTGCTCAGGTACTGGTTGTGCACCACGGACTTTTCTGGGGACATTGCCAAACACTTACCGGCAATTTTTATAAACGCGCAGCCAGCTTTATAAAGAATGACCTGGCTTTGATTGCTTACCACATTCCGCTTGATGCAAACAATCCTTATGGAAACAACTTCGGGCTGGCTGCGGCACTTGGGCTTAAAAATGTTGAGGCGTTTGGTTACTGGCGCGGAATGCCGATTGGAGCTTTTGGCGAACTCACTCAGGCTGTGAGCCCAGACACACTCACCGCATCACTTTCTAAAATCACAAAAACTGACTGCCGCGCCCTTGCTTTTGGCAAACCGCAGATTCGCACAGTCGGCATAATTTCCGGTGGTGCAAGTGAAGATGTTGAACAGGCTGTGGAACTCGGCTTAGACTGCTACATCACCGGAGAGTTCCAGCACGAGCAGTATCATTTTGCAGAAGAATGTGGAATAAACGTAATTGCGGGCGGCCACTATGGTACCGAAACTATGGGAGTTTCTCTTCTTAAAGAAAAAGTTGAAAAGGAGTTAGGTCTGAGCACGTTATTTATTGACCTGCCGACAGATTTATAAGTATATTTTTATTATGAATAAAGAATTAAAATCTAAGATTCTGCCTATTACCCTGGCAGTTGTCGTAATTGTTCTCGACCAGATTACTAAAATGCTGGTTGTCCGCCATATTCCTCTTTATACAATTGGAACTCAAATTTTTGGTGATTTTATCAGAATCATTCATGTTGCAAATACTGGAGTTGCTTTTAGTGTTGGCGCAAGCTGGTCTGAAACAGCACGCCGCTTTTTGTTTTCTCTGATTCCGCTTATTGTAATTGGAATTGTTATTGCAATTTACTTTAGAAATAATACCTGGACTAAGCTTCAGCGCTGGTCAATTATGGGAATTGTTGGTGGCGGACTTGGAAATCTGATTGACCGCTTTTTCCGTGCAGAAGGCGTAGTTGATTTTATTGATGTAAAATTCTACGGACTTTTTGGTCTTGAACGCTGGCCAACTTTTAACGTAGCAGATTCTGCTGTTGTAGTATGCGGACTTTTGCTTGTGATTTCGTTTATTGTAACATCAATTAGAGAGTCTAAAGTAGCTAAGAACACAAACGAGCAGGAGGCCTAAAATGGACATGACCGAAGCAGACAACGCAGAGAGAGAAGAACTTAAAAAACGCGAAATTGAACGACGCAATAAATCGCGCAACTCAAGACTCTTTTTGTTTTTTGGAAGCGTGTTTGAAATTGTAGAAACCCTTCTGGTTATTCTTGGACTTTTTATTTTATTCTCATTCCTGATTTTCAAAGTATTTAATCTTCCGGAAGAAGCCGCTAAAACAATTTATCAGTATTCAACTATCGTAAGTTTTTTGGGCGGACTTTTCCTTGGCTTTGTGATTTATAAGAAATGCGCACGTTTCGTTATTGAAAAATTTCATCTTGAAGATAAACTTTCGAACGAAGTGCTTGGCCATTATGCAAAACGCGATAAGGCCGCAGAAAAAGAGGCTATGAAAAGATGATTGGAATTATTGGCGCAATGCAGAGCGAAGTCGAAGCACTTTTTGAGCAGATGACTTCAAAAGAAAAAATCGACATTAACAATTTGACCTTCTATAAAGGGCAGCTTTTTGGCAAGGACGTTGTGATTGTAAAATGCGGAATTGGTAAAGTAAATGCCGCTTTGTGCACCCAGCTTTTGATTTTGACTTTTAAAGTTTCAAAAATCATCAATACTGGAATTGCCGGTGCTACAGGAGCCGGCCTTAAGATTTATGATTTTGTTGTTTCTGATGCAGCAGTATATCATGATTTTGATGTTGAATTCTTTGGTTACAAATTAGGTCAGGTGCCAGGAATGCCGGAAAAGTTTGAAGCTGATAAGGCACTGGCTGATGCTGCGGTAACTGCATTTGAAAAATCTGATTTGAATGGTGACCACAAAGTTGTTCGTGGCCTTATTGCTTCCGGCGACCAGTTTATTTCTGGCGGCGAAAAAAAGAACTTTATTGTTTCTCATTTTGCGCCACAGTGTGTAGAAATGGAAGGCTGCGCAATTGCTCATACCTGCTTTGCGAACAGCGTACCGTTTGTAATTATCCGCTGTATGTCGGATACAGCAGACGATTCTGTAAAGGAAACTTATTCCGAAGAAACTGCATCTAAGTTGAGCAGCAAGTTTTTGATGGAAGTTGTAAAAGAGATATAGATCCTGAAACAAGTTCAGGATGACCAGAGGAGATAAATTATGGAAAAGAAATATAACGTTGATTCATTTAATCTTGATCATACTAAGGTAACTGCGCCATTTGTGCGCCTTGCCGCAAAAAAAGTTGGCGAAAAAGGTGATATCGTAACTAAGTTTGATATCCGCTTCTGCCAGCCAAATAAAGAGTTCATGCCAACTGGTGCAATCCACACACTTGAACATCTTATGGCTGAATATATCCGTGATGAAATGGAAGGCGTAATCGACCTTTCTCCAATGGGCTGCCGAACAGGTTTCTATTTTACAGTTTGGGGCGAACACTCTGAAGAAGAAATTGCAAACCACCTGATGAACGTGCTTGAAAAGGTAGCTGTTTGGGATAAGCCGGTACCTGCCACAACCGAAGCTGAATGCGGAAACTACCGTGACCATGACCTCGAAGGTTGTAAACATTACGCTAAACAGTGGTGCGATGGAATTAAAGCTAAAGGATACAGCGCATTTATTTAATAGATGAACATACTTTCTAAAATGAAGGAAACAGCAGTATCGGTTTTGCCGGTTATGGCAATCGTGCTGTTTCTGGGTTTTACATTTGTTCCGCTTGATAAGTTCTTGCTCGCACGCTTTGTCGTTGGCGGGCTTTTGCTTATTGTGGGGCTTACAATCTTTTTGCTGGGTGTTGATTTGGGCATTCAGCCTATGGGTGAACGCTGTGGTGCAGAACTCACTAAAAAGCGTTCCCTCACTCTCCTTCTCGTTGTAGCTTTTATAATCGGTTTTATTGTTACTGCCGCAGAACCTGATATTCAGGTATTTGGAGATCAGGTTCGAGGCATTTTTCCTGTTGTAAATAAACTCACAATCACTTTTGTAATTGCAGGTGGAGTCGGCCTTTTTATTATGCTGGGTCTGCTGCGCACAGTTTTGAATCTTTCTATTAAATGGACCTTCTTTATTGCCTATGCACTGCTGTTTGCAATTTCATTTTTTGCGCCGGGCAGCTTTTTAGGAATTGCTTTTGATTCTGGTGGGGCAACTACCGGCCCTATGACAGTTCCATTTATTATGGCACTTGGTCTTGGTGTTTCTTCTGTTCGCGATGATAATGATAACAGCTTTGGTCTTACGGGCGTTTGTTCTATTGGACCTGTGATGGCAGTTTTGATTTATGCGATTATTATAAGGAACATGGTGGTTTCGACAGGCTCAACCACCACAATTACCGAGAACTCTTTAAATACGGTGGTTGAGGCTCTCGAAACTACCGCAGCACACAAAGGCGTGTTATCAGAAATCTTCGGTAGTTTTCACCACGCAGCCGGCCACGTTTTCCGCGAGGCTTTGATTTCTATTGCGCCGCTTTTTGCACTTTTCATCATCTTCCAGATTGTTCTGCTCAAAATGACAAAGCGCCAGGTTATCAGAATTGTAATCGGTTTTATTTATGCATTCATTGGTCTTACAATTTTTTTGATTGGAGTAAACGGCGGATTTTCTCAGGCAGGAGCAGCTCTTGGTGAAAAACTTGGTTCGCTTGCTGTTAGCCGTGGCGGTGCATGGTACCTTCTTTTGATTGGAACAGGGCTCGCACTTGGAGCTATCATCGTTTGTGCAGAACCTGCAGTCTGGGTTTTGAGTGAACAGGTTGAACACGTAAGCGGTGGTACAATCAAACGTAAAGTTCTTTTGATTTTCCTTTCAGTTGGAACTGCAATTGCAATCGGACTTACTATGTGGCGCGCGGTTGCAGGCTTTAATCTCAAATACATTTTGATTCCAGGTTATGCGATTGCTATGCTTTTGATGATTTTCTGTCCTTCTCTATTTTCTGGAATTGCCTTTGACTCTGGTGGAGTTGCTTCGGGTCCACTTACTTCTACATTTGTTCTTTCATTTACTCTGGGAGCGGCCGCAAGTGGAAAAGGCGGAAATGATTCTTTTGGTGTAATTGCTCTTGTTGCGATGATGCCGCTGCTTGCAATTCAGATTATGGGAATCATCTTTAAAATGAAACAAAAAAAGGCTGAAAAAGCTAATCGGCTCCAGCCAGATAATGACATCTCTTTGACTACCGGGGAGGTTGCTGATGAGTTATAAACTTTTAATCGGAATTGTTCCGCACGACAGCGGGGAATTAATTACAGACGCAGCAAAATCCGCTGGTGCAGGTGGCGGCACAATTGTAATGGGCCGTGGCACAGCTTCAAACGGTGTACTACAACTTCTTGGTTTAGGCGACACATCAAAAGATATCGTATACATCATCATAAAAGACCAGATTAAATCTGCAGTATACGAGGCAATCATAAAGACATCAGAAAAAAAAGCCCACTTTGGCGTAATGTTCACACTGGACACTCCAGGCTTTATCCGCGCGGGGCATCTGGCCGAATCAGATGTATCAGAAAAATCAGAAGGAGAAGAAACTATGAAAGCAGAAAATAACTATCAGCTGATAAATGTAATTGTAAACAAGGGCTATGCAGAAGATGCAATGGCAGCAGCAAGAAAAGCCGGAGCCGGTGGCGGCACAATAATTGGTGCTCGAGGAACTGCAAAGGAAGGTGATGCAGCTTTCTTTGGAATGAAGATTGTTCCAGAAAAAGAAATGCTTATGATTCTTGTCCCAGCCGAAAAAAAATCAGCTATAGTAGAAGCAATAACCGCACTCCCCTGCTTTGCCGAAGCCGGAAGCGGAATTATTTTCTGCAACGAAGCACAAGATTTTACAGTTTTAGGAAAAAAATAAACTTTATCAACTTATACATAACACCGTCATTTTAAACGACAAATCCCCCCTTATATGGTAAAATATTATGTCAATTTTTAATCGGGGGAAAAAGTTATGTTCAAGAAAACTTTTTTTGTTTCAACAGCCGCTTTACTTCTATGTTTTTTAGCATCCTGTTCGTTTATTAATACGTCAGACACTTCTGCTTCTGTCTCGCTGAACCTTGCGCGTTCGGTTTCTGGTCACGTAGAATACGATTATATTGATGTTTTCTTACAAGGCGATTCTACGCAGACAAAAAGAATTTCGGCAGATGAAAGTACTGTAACTTTTGATGAACTGCCGAACGGAGCCAGTGTATATATTAAGGCAGATGCATATCAAAATGGTGAACTTATATACACAGGTCAGTCAGAAACAATAAAAGTAAAAAGCGGGGAAAACACTGTTTCTCTCACTCTTAAAAGAATCTATAGTGTTAAATTTAAGCTCAATTTTGATGATGAAGGCATATACGCTGAGCAAAGAATTATTAGCGGTGAATATGCAAAGCAGCCAGAGGATCCAGCAAAAGTTGAGGAAGCAACTTCTTCATTTAAATTCGAAGGCTGGTTCGAATTAGATTCCCAGGAAGCATTTGATTTTGAAAACACTCCGATAAAAAAAGACCTTGTGCTTTATGCAAGATGGGCAAAGCCAGAAACAAAATATTACACCGTTTCATTTAATACAAATGGTGGCAAAGGCAGTTTCGAAGATCAAACAGTAATTGAAGGCAACAAGGCAAGCAAACCAGAAGTTGAATCTACAAGAGAAACTGATGACGAAGCTGGCTATGAGTTCGCCGGCTGGTTCACATCAGAAGACAATGGCATAACACTTGCAGATGAACCATTTGATTTCAACACTGCAATTACAGCTGACATTACCCTTTACGCAGGCTGGAAAGTAATTCCTTACGTTACAGTAACCTTCAACGTAAACGGCGGCAAGGGTGACTATGAAAAACAGAGAGTTCTCAAGGGAACAATAATTACAAAACCAGCTACAAATCCTACAAAAGATGCTGATGCAGAACATACATACAACTTCTTAAACTGGTCTATATCTCCTGATGGTGATGAAAATCCATTTGATTTCTCTCAGCCAATAACCAGCGATGTTGAACTCTACGCAGTTTGGACAACAGAAGAAATCTATACTGTTACATTCAACTTAAATGGTGGTAATGGTACAAACTTTGAGCAAAACGTTATTGCTAATGAAAAAATCAATCCACCAGCATCAAATCCAGAAAGAGCTGCAGATGAAGTTTATGAATATAGCTTTGCAGGCTGGTATACTTCAGAAGATGATGGTAAGACTCTTTCTACAAGTCCTTTCGATTTTGAAAATACACCTGTTACAAGAAACTTAGTGCTTTATGCCGGATGGACAAAAACAGAAATTATTTATTATTACGTTTACTTTAATACATTGCAAAGTGGTAGCATGATAGAAGATCAGCGTGTAGTCCAGGGAGGTTATGCAAAAGAACCATCGACCATGCCTGTAAGACCTAATCAGGAAAAAGTAAAATACATTTTTGATGGCTGGTATATTTCTACAGACAGCGGCATTACTTTTGCAGATAAACCATTTGATTTTAAAAATACACCTATTACAAATACTATCACACTTTTCGCAAAATGGACTGAAGTACATTACTATTACGTTGACTTTAATACATTGGAAGGTGGTGGAGCAATTGAAAGCCAGCTCATAATTGAAGGTGGATATGCAGAAAAACCTTCTACCACACCTATAAGAACTAATGATGACACTCATACATACACTTTTGATGGCTGGTTTACTTCAACAGACAAGGGCAAAACCTTTGCAGACACCTCATTTGATTTTGCAAATACTCCAATTACAAGCGACATCACCCTTTACGCTAAATGGACTGTAACTGAATACTTCTATGTTTCATTCAACACAATGGGTGGCAATGGAACATTTATAAATCAGAAAATCCAAAAAGGAGAAACTGCAACAGAACCTGGAGTAGGACCTACAAAAACAAGTACTAGTGAATATATTTATACATTTGCCGGATGGTATACATCAGATGATGGCGGAAAAACTCTTTCTTCAACACCTTATAATTTCGCTACACCAGTTACAAAAGCCATTACCCTCTATGCAAAATGGATAAGCAAGAAATACTGTCATGTAACATTTGATGTAAATGGCGGCGATGGTACCTTCAAAGAACAGACAATAATTGAAGGCAACAAGGCAAGCAAACCTGAAGATGAGCCTACAAGAGAAACTGATGATGAAGCTGGCTATAAGTTCGCCGGCTGGTTCACATCAAAAGACAATGGCATAACACTTGCAGATGAAGCATTTGATTTCAACACTGCAATTACAGATGACCTCACCCTTTACGCAGGCTGGACTTTAATTCCTTATGTTACAGCTACCTTCAACGTAAACGGTGTTAATGGCGAATATGAAGAACAGAGAGTTCTCAAAGGCCAAACAATCACAAAGCCTGAAACAAATCCTACAAAAGATGCTGATGAAGAACATACTTATAACTTCTTAAACTGGTATGTTTCTACAGATGGTGGAGAAACATTTGCCTCAACTGCATTTGATTTCTCTCAGCCAATCACAGGCGACATTGAACTCTACGCAGTTTGGACAACTAAAGGAATCTACACTGTTACCTTCAACTTAAATGGTGGTAAAGGTAATAACACTGAAGAAAACGTAATCGCTGGCGAAAAAGTTTCAGCCCCTTCAAAAGCTCCGGAAAAAGAAACAGACGAAGATTATGAATACACCTTTGCAGGCTGGTTTACATCAAATGATAATGGGAAAACCCTTTCAACAACTCCATTCGATTTTGATACAGCAATTACAGACAACATCACACTGTATGCAGGATGGAACACAACTCCTTTCTATACAGTCACCTTTATTAACAGAGATGGTAACGAAACATTCCAAGCTCAACGCATACTTTCTGGAAAAACCGCAAGCCGTCCAGAAACTGACCCGACAAGAGACAGCACAGAATCTTTCGATTACACCTTTATCGGCTGGTTCATTTCAGAAGACGGAGGCACAACTCTTTCAACAACTCAATTTGATTTTGATACTGCAATCACAGGTGACATTACTCTGTGCGCAGCCTGGTCAGTTACCATCTTCCACAAAGTTTACTTCTATACAAATGGAGCCAACCAGAGCATAGAGCCGCAGCGTATTCAAGATGGACTTCCAGTTTCGGAACCAACAACAAGTCTTACAAAAGATTCAACAGAAAGTGAAAGCTACGAATTTGACGGCTGGTATACTTCTGAAGATGGAGGCAATACTCTTTCATCAACTCCATACAACTTTGACACTCCAATCACAAAGAACCTTGCGCTTTATGCTAAGTGGAAGGTATCTGTAAGTAGTCCATTTGAAGTAGAAATTCCTTTGGATGAAATAAAAGATGTTTCAGTTTCAATTGCAGAAAATGCAGATAAAGGAACCTGGATATTCACAGCCGAAACTGGTTATGACACATATAAGTGGAAATGGGATGGTGAAACTCAAACAACTACATCAAATATCTTTGAAACTCCAGAGGATGCAGTTCCGGGAAAATATCAGCTATCACTTTTAGCAACAAAAGTCGTTGATGGTAAAACAGAATACTACAGCTTCAGCGAACGTATAACAATTAAATAGGAGAGCCGAACATGAAAAAGATAACACGGACATTACTAGCCACAACTCTAGCGTTCTCACTTTTCTCTTGTACAAATATATTACAACAGAGCAATAAATCGCAGGACAAAAAATCTTCCGATGGAGAAACCTATCTTGTAGTCAGCACTGCAACAATCAAAAAAACTAGTAACAATAGAGCTCGAGTAGGAAACATTAAACCTGATGCAGACCCAGAAAACCTTACATCGCTTTTAATAAAGGGACGAGAAATAAGCTCTGGCGAAACTACACTTGCAAAGATTACCGAAGCAGATAGTATTTCCGAACTTAAAAAACAGAAAATCAAAATCGATGCTGGCACTTGGGAATTCCAAATGTCAGCAAAACTAAATGACATTACCTTTAGCAGTGAAGTTATTTCAAAAGAGATTCAAGAAGGCACTGAAAATACAATAAAGTTCACACTCACTTCAGAAGTAGAATATGGTGGACTTGAAATTACTGTTGAATGGACAGAAGAATCAAACAAAGTTGTTGCAACACTTATGGATGCAGCAGAAAGTAAAACAATCGCAACACAGACATTTGCTAATTTTGCAGCAAACGAAAGAACTGTGACCTTTAGCAGAAGTATTTTGGATGAAGATGAACGTCTCTTAAGTGGAACCTACTATCTTAAATTCGATTTCTACAATGAAACTACAAAAGAGGAAACAGATGTTTTTGATTTCTTTGACTCATATGTAAACATCGCAGATGGTATCACAACACAGAGAACTATCTCTATTGACCTGAGTGAAACATTCAATATTAATTACGAAAAAAACGGTGGTTCTCTTGTGGAAGGAGAATTTCAGCCCCTCAAATATTCAAGAAAGAGTACCGACCTCACGCTCCCAGAAATGAAAAAGCCAGGCTACTTCTGGGGCGGCTGGTACGACAACGAAAACTTCGAAGGTGAACCAGTAACCAAGATTCCAGCAGGAACAGGTGTTCAGAAGAATTTCTATGCTAAGTGGAATGATCCTACTTTATATGTATCAGATTGGTTTGCATTTAGAGGTTGGACTGACAATGTAGCAGAACAGACCGCTTTTGTTGAATCTGACAATGCATTTATTTCTGGAGAAACAGGAAACATTCTTGGAAATGATGATAATGACGGTCTCTCTCCTTCATCTCCATTAAAAACAATAAACGGAGCTTGTAACAAGATCGTAGAATTAGGCGATTCTGAAATGAACTGGACAATCTATATAGCTGGAAAAATTTCAGGCGTTCCGGCTGAAGGTGTTTCCTCAATGTACAAAGATATCGGTCGCTCAGAGATTCCAGAAACTGTAGATGACACAAATGCAAAATCTATTACAATTATTGGAGCAAGAGGCATTGATTCAGATGGTATGCCTCAAGATATTCTTGACCGAGGTATTACTACTAATAGCACAGATTCACAGTCTACCGGTACAGCACTTGTTATTAACACTCAGATTCCAGTAACAATTAAAAACCTAAAAATTACTGGTGCGGAAAACGATCCTACAACAGCTGGTTCTGATCCATATTCACAAAAAGGCGGTGGAATTTATATTTCTGCCAATTCTACAGTATCTCTTACAGATGGAGTAGTATTGTATGGAAACAAAGGTTATTTTGGAGGAGCTATTTATAACGCAGGAACTCTTTATATATATGGAACTGCAATAATTGGTATCAGAGAGCAGACAGAATCTGCTTCACAAAAAGCAGCCAATGCTTCAGGAAGTGATGGTGGTGCTATTTACAACCTGGGAAAAGTTTACCTCGGTTATTCTGAATATATAACAGAGAGCAATAATACACCTGCAGACTGGTCTGGTTGCATGAACTACAACTATGCCTGGAGAGGTGGTGCAATCAGCAATAGAAATACAGGTATTGTAGTTATACGTGATGGCACTATAGGACATAATCAAACTGTATATGGTGGAGGTTCTGGTGGTGGCGGTGGAATCTATAACTACGGTTCTGTCATAATGACTGGAGGAACACTCGAATATAATTTTGAAGGCGGTAACCAAGGTGGTGGAGCTATATGGAATGGCCGCAGCAGTAGTTATGGCACTGGTATTTTTGAATTTTCTGGTGGAGTCATAAAAAATAATATTGCAGATTCTGGTAATAATGGAGTAAACGGCGGTGGTGGAATCCATAATAACGGAATTGTGTACATTTATGGAGATGCCGTCATAGGAGATGAAAAAGCATCTGAAATTGCTACAGAGTCAAGTCACTCAAATATTTCTGCTGGACCAGGAGCTGGTATCTATGTAGCTGAACAAGGTAAGGTATACATAGGTTATAGCAATTATGTAAGTGCCTCAGAAAATACTCCAGCTGAGTGGAAGAAGGGTATTTATTATAATTATTCAAAAGATGGTGGCGGTGGATTAAGTTTTGCTTATGGAAGTAATGTCCAAATTGTTATCAACAGTGGAACCATCGCAAATAATGGAGCAGATAAAAATGGTGGTGCAATTTTTGTAAAAGGAGAAGGAACTCTGACAATAGGTGGCACAACAAGTATTCCAGCAGGTGAAGGTGCTATAAAACAATCTATTGCATACAGTGCAGCATACCCTATTAAAATTGCTGACACATTAAAAAATGTTACTAAAGATTCAATTTATTTGATTCCAGGCTATGAGACAAATTCTAGCGGAATTAGACTTGGTTATTCTTCATATAAGCCGTTGATAACACTGACAGATGAAGCAAGTACAGCAGATATTACAATAGACGACATAAAAGAAAAATTTATTATTGAACCATTTACAGATCCATTGACTGGAATTGTTACAAACTGGACGATTGGAAGCGATGGAAAAGTTGCAAAATGTATTGAAAATCTTACTGTATCAGCAACTGGCACATATCAATCTATTGCCGATGCAGTCGCTGTAATGAATGACTCTACAAAAGATTATGTTATTACGCTCCAAGGAGAAATTACTGGTCCCCAAGTTATAGAAGATCCTGAGGGCGGAAAAATTAAAGCTAATACAATTAAAATAATTGGTACATCAGATTCTTCATCAATAAGTTCAATTATAAACGCTAATCTAACAGAAAGCTCTACTAAAGCTTCTGCATTAACTATTAATACAACAGTTCCTGTATACTTGCGACAAATCATAATAAAAGGTGGTCACGGAAATGTAATTGGAGAAGGAGAAAATGAAAGAATTGCCGGTGGAGGACTTTTCATTGGAGAAGGCGCAACTGTTTCATTTGAAAACTTCTCAAAAATTACAGAAAACACAAATTACATTGAAGGTTCAAGTATTTCTGGTGCAGGTGCTGGTGTTTACATCTCTAAGGATGCAAAATTTGTTATGAACTATAAAACAGAAGTTTGTAATAATACCGGAACCCACTATGGTGCAGGTATTTACGTTGCAAACGGCGGATACATGAAAACCATAGCAGGTTCTGGAAGCGACATTTACGGTAACGGATTTGAAACAAACTTCAGAGACAATACTGACAAACCTGTAATTACAATGGGCGGTGGTATTTATCTTGAAAATGGAGCAACCCTTGAACAGCTTGGTACATTCATCCGCAATAACCCTATAAACGAAGGTGAACTCGGAAGCGGTATTTACATGTGTTCTACTGCAAACTATATGATTAGCGGCTCAGCTCAGACAAATCTACCAAACGATGTTTATATGGAAAAGGATGCTCAAATAGAGGTTATCGGAAGTCTAGGTGTCGAAGGAAAGCCTAATGCAAGACTTACACTAGCATCAGATTATTATCCAACTGACGAAAGCAATGTTTACCCTGTTAGACTAGCAGCTGGCCTTACATGGAATAATTCTTCAATAGCAAGCTGCTTTGAAATAACTCCGAATGTTGTTGATGGACAAAAACAGTACTGGATTTTGGACAAAACAAATCAGGGAAAACTTATCAAACAGACAGGTATGGGTTACAGCGTTTCTATTCCAACAGGAACATACAATGATATTGAAGTAACGGTAACTTCAGATGGTGTATTTGTAGAAAATAATACACACCTTACTGGAAAAACCGCTCTTGTATTTACAGCATCAGAAGGCTTCGATTCATATGAGTGGTCTATAGATAATAATATTCAAGAAGTTGAAACTTCGAATATTCTTACCATTAATACTTCAGATTGGGTAACGGGTAATTATGTTGTTTATCTCGAAGCAATAAAAGATAACAAACACTACTCTTACACAGCACAAATCAAAGTGAGTGCAAACTAAGGGAGGGCTTAAAAAATGAAAAATATAATGAAAACTTTAAGAGTAACGATACTTAGCTGTCTTCTCTTTTCTATGTTGATTTCCTGCTCAAACATCTTTAGTGATGTATTAGAGCAAAAGTCTGACTCAAATACCTATCTTATGCTTACTCCAGGCGACGTTGCTATCCGTTCCGCGAGTCCTACCGAAGAATATGCTCTGGAAAACCTTACAGGTATCTACTTATTTGCAAAAAAAACAAAAGATGTTGATGGCAACACTGTTAACATCAGTCAAAGAACATTGGCTGGAGGTTCAAGCCTAACTCTTTCAGGTCTTTATTTAAAACAGCTTCTCCTTTCAGATGGAGCCGGAACATATACTCTTGAAATGAAAGGTACTATAGACGGTATTTACTTCTATAAAAAACTAGAAGATGTCCTAATAGAGGAATCAAAAACCAATACAATTTCATTTGCTCTTGAACCAGTAATAGATAATAGCCATCTTGATACTCCTTTTGAAGAATATGGCGGTTTTTCTTTTTCTATGAACTTTAATACAACAAATGTTGATAGCATTTACCTAACTCTATTACATTTAGATTCAGATACAGTTATAGACCAGCGTTATATAAATTCCAGCACTTCTCCATCTCTCAAGTCTAATACAGTATACGAACGCTTATCGAAAAATGAGGCAAATAAATATAACGGAAAAATTCCAGTAGGCCAATATCGACTTACACTGGATTTCTTGTCTTATGATACTTCAATAAAAAAAGACATCGTCATCAATACTTTCAAATATATTATCAATGTTGAAAAAGGCCGTAATACTTATCTTGAAGAAACTCTTGAACTTGATCCTGTATATAAAATTACATATACAGATAACAGTGGAAGCATTGTTGATGGTGAGATTAAACAAACTAAGTTTACTCGTAAAGATGAAGTTATACTTCCTAAAATGAAACAAGATGGGGCCTCTTTCAAAGGCTGGTATACAGATAAGAACTGGGCAGAAGATACAAAAATCACCAAAATTGAAAAAAATACTATCGGAAATCAAACTGTATATGCTAGATTTGAACCTACAAAACTTTGGGTTGATGCAACAAGTGGAAAAGATACAAACGATGGATCATCTTCAAGTTCACGTCTTAAAACACTTGAAGGAGCAGTTAAACAAATTATAAAACGAATCCATGAAGGTGCAGATGAAGACCTTGATTGGTTCATATATATGTATGGTACATTCAATTTCGAAGAAACACAGGTAATTAGTGATACTTATTCTGGTTTAGTAGACGAACAAGGCTCAGCATTAAATCTTTACTGTAATTCTATCACAATTATTGGTGGTAATGGACTTAGTTCAGGTGTACCACGCGATATTATCCAAGGCAACGGTACTTCACCTGTAATTTCTATTCCTTCAATAAGACATATCAATTTTAGAAATATCAAAATTACAGGCGGTACAACGGGTATTGTCACCGGCTTGGATGGTGAAGATACCTATCAATTATCTGAAGTTACCTTAGGCTCAGGAACCCATATTACTGGAAATACCGCTGGTGGTGTTATTGTAAATGGCGGCTATTTAGAGGTTTTGGATGGTGCAGTAATTGATAACAACACATCTAGTAGCGCCGGAGCAGGAATTAAGGTTACCAACGAAGACCAAGAAAACGATAAGAATCTGTATATTAGAGGTGGTACGATTAATAATAATACAAAAGACTCAAATGCATCAGATATATGTACAGGAGGTCGTACAAATATTTATATAAGCGGTTCTCCGACAATTGGTGCTCTTACTATCTGTAGAGATGAAGGAAGTACTTATGAGTCTGAAATAACTGATTCACCAAAAATCGATAGCTTAATTTTCGAAGAAGAAGAATTACATGTCAGCGGTTCTCCAAAAATTACTTATTGTAAGATTAATTCAGATTCTAAAATATATTTGAGTGATTCTCCTGAAATAGAAGAACTTAAACTAGAAAGTTATGAATTAATAGTCCTTGAAGACAATTTGTCAGCTGGAGCCTCTATTACAATTACACCTGCTGAGTATACAGCGCCATCTTTTGATCCTGATTATCACGAATTCTATAAGACTTCATTAATTGATCCATACAGTAGTGTTAGTATTTCTAATAATTACACCTATTTCCAAGTTACTCCAGAACACGACGAATATGGAAACATTATTTCTTCAGAATGGTTTATTGATAATGAAGGCTGTTTGAATTATAACTGCACAATAACTTTTGAAAACCTCGGAACAGGTTCTATGGATCCGATTACAATCCCTTGTAAAATCTTTGAATCAGGTGACATTGATGATCCAGAGCAAGAAGGATATATCTTTAATGGCTGGTATTATAAAAAGGAAACAGGATCTGATTATTATACAATGGAGCCTATTGATCTGAAAGAAGATTATTATGACGACGAAGAAAATCTTATTGAAGACTATGAGTTTACTGCCATTGTAGAAGATATGACATTATACGCAACCTGGATTAATGATTCTGGTAACATTTATATTAATCCTGATACTGGTATAGATGTTATTTCGATTTCGAGCACAGGAGAAGATAATTCTATAGCATTCGCTGACGGTTCAAATGCTTCCCCTCTAAAAACTGTTTCTACTGCATTGAATTATATTAAGAAAATCAATGATAATACAAAAGACTATATAGTCACCATAAATGGAACGATAGTCGACTACAATATTTCTCTTGATGACAGCTTACCTATAAACTCAATTACTTTGCAAGGTGTCACAACAGAGGATGATACAACAGGATGTATTAGTGCTCCTAGTTCTTACAGGGAAGATCTCTCTTCAATACTGCTTGTGTCTACAAGTGCACCTGTTACACTAAAGAATATCAAGATATATGAACACTTATATACACCGAAAACCCCTATTAATGGAGCACTTATAAATATTAAAAACGGTGCAAAAGTTACACTTGCTGATGGAACTATTATTGAGGGATCCCGAGGTATTGGTGCCACAATCGGAAACAACAGGTCAATATACGGTGCAATCGCTATAGAAGATGGCGGTAAGCTTGTAATGGAAGATGGTGCAACAATTCATAAATTCCAGATTCAAAATGGTGCCGTTTATGTCATGGAAGGCGGTAAGTTTACAATGAATGGCGGAACCATTACTGATATTTTTACAGATTACAGCGGCGGAGCAGTTTATATTGAAGGTGGTTCTAAATCAGTTACTGGTGGAAACTTTGAATTAAATCGTGGTTCTATTACAGGTAATCAAACTAACGCAATTTATAATCCTTCTATAACAACGCATCTTAATGGTGCGGGTGTTTGTGTAGTTTCTGGTACATTTGTAATGAATGGCGGAGAAATTACTAATAATCAGGCTAATGCTTCAAGTGCTTCCTGGTCAACTGCTGCAGGCGGTGGTGTATATGTATACCCTGAAGGTTCTTTTGTAATGAATGATGGTCTGATTTCTGGAAATAAGGCTGTTTCAACATATACTGAATATACATATGCTAATGGAGAATATACTTCAGAAGTAAAACCTGGTGACAACGCTTCTGCATATGGTGGCGGTGTATGTCTTGAAACCTCTGGCAATAAAATTGCTTCATTCACAATGACTGGCGGTACTATTAGCGGAAATACAGCCGATACCGCAGGAAACGGAATCTACTTCCGTGGCACTCCAGATGAAGGTGTTACTGGTACAATCACCTTAGGTGGCGATGCTGTTATTGAAAGCAACAACGAAATCTACCTGCCAGACTATATTACAATTGATGTTGCAAGTGTGCTCTCTAGAGTAACTGGTGATGAGGCAGCTATTCCAACTATCACTCCGGCTTCATACGAAAGAACAACTCCTTTGTTTACCGATGAAACTATAAGCCGTGACACTCTCAAAGAAGAAATCAGCAAGTTTGGAGTTACAGAAGAGACGACAAGTTTCGGTAACTCAAAAGCATGGTATGTTGGAACAGATGGAAAACTAACCACAGACATATCTGCCGTTTCTGGGATAATTTATTCAGCACTTAATCTTTCGTTTACAGATATCACTGTAAGTCCAACAACAATTGCAAAGAATACTGAAACCGAAATAGGAATTACCAGCGTAACTGTAAAACATAACGACACAACTTTGTATTACAACGCAACTGACAAAAAGATTCACACAGGTGCAAGTGCTTCAAGTCCTGTAATTTCAGATGAAGCAGTTTCATGGGAACTTTCACTTTATTATGGAACTTCGAAAGTTTGTGAAACTACAAATTCTGACACGCTTTCTGTAAATCTTTCTTATGAAGGAAACTACAAACTTTACATCAAAGCAACCTATGGCGGAATTACTTTTGACTCAGAAAATCTGATAATCTGCGAATAATAAAGTTGATTTAAGAAGGAGAAATTTATGAAAAAAAACATTTTACATATATTCGCATCAACAGTTTTATTGATTTCACTGTTTGCTTCCTGTTCATTTTTAGACAGAGACCTTGCAAAAGAAGAGCCTAAAACTTACTCAGCAGAGAGCCAAATGGTAAAAGTTTCAGGTTCTCTAGGCAAGACTCTTTCTCGTGCTGCAGTTCCAACCATGCCAGACGGAACTTATTATGTAAAAGCGACAGACAGCAATGGATCTACAGTTAACGGGAAAATAAATGATAGCAACAATACCTACGAAATCTTGCTTTCATCAGAAGAAGATTGGACTCTTGAAGCGGGGCTCAAAAATGCAAGCAACATCCCACTGCTTAAACAAAGCGATATAGAACTCACAAGCAGTATACTTATGGGAAAAAAATCATACGCACTAAACTTCACTCTTGCTCCAGTATCAACAGAGACAGGAACCGTAAATCTTTCAGTAATTCTTCCAGATGACAGTTATACACTCAAGGTTGAATGTATAAATGCAGATATGGCAGAAGATTGGGGTACTGTTAGCTCTCTTGAGCCAACTGAAGATATCGACGGGAATTGGGTTGTAAACATCAATAAGTCAGACATAACAAGCGGAGTTTACAGCGTAATGCTCAGTCTTATAGACTCAAGCAACACTGCAGTAGGTCACACACAGCAAAAGATTAATGTATATGACAATCTTGAAACAAATAAGTGGATTGGTACAAGCAACATAACTGACAGTGACGGCAGATTAAATATTAAAGCAACCATAAATAAGTTCAACCAGAATATCTTTTACGTAGGAACAGTTGGCGAAGCCGTAGGAAATGACGACACAGGAGAAGGTACTCCATATAAGCCGTTCGCAACAATTGCAAAAGCTGTTAATATGATGGATGACGACACAAAAGACTACATTATCTATGTAAGCGGAATGTTGGGAAGAACTAATGATACATCAGCATTGACCGCAGGACAGTTTATTGCAGAAGTTGAAGCGGAAGAATATACGACAGACAACGATAACACAAGCTGGAAATATGTGCATAAGGAACCTATTCAGGCTAAGTCTATTACACTTATGGGCTTGAATCCGCTTGAAGATGGAAAGCCTGTAGACGGAATTGACACTCAGTTTGATAACTCAACTAACGGAAAAGCAACGCCAGTTCTTCTTGTAGCAACTTCTGTTCCTGTAACATTGAAAAACATCAAACTTTCAGGCGGATATTTGAAGCCAGGATATGCATTAGCAGTGGGTGGAAGTTATCGAGATACAAACAATGAGAACGTAGATGTTCCTGCAAATGTAACGATAAAAGATGGTGTTCTTATTACAGACAACAATAAAGGTTCTGAATCAATTCCTGATACATCAGGAGGTTTTGCTCCCATGGTTGTAATTACAGGTTCTGGCTCTGTATGTAAGATGGAAGGTGGAAGCATTACAGATAACTATGCTGGATTGGGTCTTGTTAGTGTTGGAAGAGAAACAACATTCGAGATGACTGGTGGTTCTATCACAGGAAATCATTTGTATACATATGATTCTAGCAGAAGTAAATCTTGCGGTGTATATGTTGTAGCCCCTGCTGAAGATGGCTCTCTTGGAGCTGGTATATTCAAGATTTCTGGAGACGCTGTTGTTGACGAAATTTACCTCAACACTGGTGCGGTTGTTACCATTGGGTGAACTTTCTAATCCTAATCCAATTCAGATTGTTCCAGCTGATTACATCGAAGGTACACAAGTTATTGATGTCGGCGCAGATTCTGGACTCTCAATTGAAGATATTTATACACAATTCTCTCTAAAAGCAAATAATGGTATTCAGTGGAAACTTACAAAAGATGGTATAATTCTTGAACCTGATACTGTTGGTGCCAGCACGGCAGCAAACCTTGGCACATTGCTTGCAACTCTTGAGAAAAACGATTCAGACACCCCATATAAGATTGCCATTACAGACAAAACAAGCAGCTTTACAACAACTAATGACAGTTTAACAGAAACACTTGATGATTATGGAAAATATGTAAAACTCTCTTTCAGTAATGCAAGTTTTACAAGCATGGCAGGAACTTTGAGCGAGTTCGTCACAGGCCTCACAATTCCAGCTTCTGTAACAGATGTTGGATTTATCGATGCAGGAGAATTCTTCTCTAGCTTCACAGTTGCCAGCGGAAATACAACTTACACTGCTTCAAGCGGAATTCTTTACGCAAACAACGGAAACAAAATTGTACGATATCCACCAGCAACAACTGCAACAACTGTAAATATTCCGTCAAACATCACAGCAATTGCTGACGGTGCATTTGTAGGTTGTAAGAACATTGAAGCATTTACAGTTTCAAGTGGAAATAGTTATTTTAAGGCACAACCTTCTATGGATTGGGATAATTTAGCTACATCATATACTGGACTTGTTGCATATCAGGAATTAAACTTCTTTAAGAAAGATGAAACATTAGGTTCTGCACCATCAGATATTAATAGCGAAGAATTCACAATATGGCAAAGAAAAGCTAATGCTCAATATAATCATTATGGATATGCTACAATTCCTGTTCTTACATCTTATGACGAAACTACACTTATAGCCTGTCCTCCAGCCTACAAGCCTGTTACACAGGCAGAGCTTCAAAATAAATATCCTGGAGCATCAAATAGTTCAGCTTATACTGCTTACACTCCTAAGTTCAATTTTGATGCTGTACGTCCATACGCTTTCGGCAAATGTGATTCTCTTACTAGCGTATACCTTACAATTAATAACACTCCAGAATCAACCGAATATACTTTCTACAAATGTGCAAATATGACTGGAATTGACTTCAACTGTAATACTACTACAATTTCACCATACACATTTACTGGTTGTACAGCTCTTTCATGGGTTAACTTCAATAATTCAACAACTACAATTGTCAAAGTAAATGCTTTAGCAGGTTGTACAGCCTTAAATTCACTTTACTTCCAATCTGGCTTAGGATCAGATGGAAAAACAGTAACAGTTAAAGATGGTGCATATCCATCAACTTGTAATGTTCAAATTACTGGATATGTAGCCTAGTACTTAATCACAAGACAAAATTTTACCCACTCTATCACAAACAGAGTGGGTATTTTTTTAAGGTTCACATTGCAGTTCGGCAAAAGTCCGCCCAACTAAAAATTATAAGTAAAATTAAACCCAGCAGGAGTAAGAGCAGCCTGGGCACTTCCGGATTTTTTCTGGAACTTTCCGTAGAAAGTTTTGGTGTGCATGTATGGAACTGCAAAACCACAGGCGGTTCCTATTATGGCTCCTACTAAAACATCTGTGAAAAAGTGGTTTCCGCTGGCCATGCGAAGGGCTCCTGTTAGGGCTGCTACTCCGAATGAGATTCCTGCTACTGCATAATCTAATTTTTTATTTGGGTAGCACTGGCAGAATACCATTGTGGTAAAGGCGGCGCCGGCAAAGGCTAAAGTTGTATGGCCTGATGGAAATGAACAGTTCCAGTCACCATCTTCAACTTTGTCTTGCGGGTAGCCGTCGAAGTACATGTAAGGACGCGCACGGTATACCAGAAGCTTTGTCCACTCTTTGATTCCGTTTGCGAACAAAAGGGTTTCTACATACATTGTTCCGATTGTAAGCCATTCGCTGCTTGGCATTATGGCAAATACTGCAGGAGTTAACATAGCCAGAGCTGCGGTGCCTGTTCCCACAATGTGCAGCGGCTTACTGTAGGGTGCCATAAACATCTGCTCGAGCCCCGGAATATCTTTTATATCCCAGTCGGCCGGGTTATACTCATTGTTTTTTATATGTACGAATTTATCACAAATTAAGGCTGAACCGCTTAGTGCGGCCCCAACACCAATTTGTATTCCGTCGTTTACAGCATTCAACTTAAAAGGCTGTACAAATTCCAGGTCTGATACCCCTGCTCCACCTGCGGCTGTTAATTGAAATGAGCAGGAAAATAAAAGTGCTGCTCCAATAACAAGTTTCTTAATCTTTTTTACGCTAATCATAATGGATAAATTATAACATAAAATTTACAAAATCTCACCTATCCCGAAAATTTGAATTTTTCTACCAATGGACATACAATATATATACTATGAAGAGATTTATTTTGGTGCTTTCTATGCTTGCTGGCTTTTCAGCAGCTGCTTTTTCTCAATCGGCGGCTAACGGTAACGTTGACCAGAGTTTTTTGAATGATTTTGTTTGCCGTAACTGGACTACTGCAGACGGACTTCCGGGTATGACTATTACTGCAATCATGCAGGATCAAAAAGGTTATATTTATATTGGAACTTATGATGGACTTGCCCGCTTTGATGGCGTTGAGTTTGCAACTTTTTCACGAAACATAGATCCTAAATATGATTTTGCTTCTGTTCGTTCTATCTTTCAGGATTCAAATGGAAATATTTGGGTTGGTCATAATGATGAAGGAGTTACCTGTATTCATCCGGATGGAAGCCTTGTAAAATTTACTACAGAATCTGGATTGCCTCATAACTCTATTCGTGCTATCTGTGAAGATTTTAGTAATAATATCTGGCTTGGTACTGCTTCAGGTCTTTGTTATCTTACTCCAAAAAATGAAGTTCGCATTCCTGAAGGTTTGCATGAACTTGATCAGGATACTATTCAGGTTTCACGTCTTTACTGCGATACTGCCGGACGCATCTGGATTTCTACCGCAATTGAAAATGATCTTTTTGTTTATACCCGCAAACTCGAAAGATTTACCGGCATCACAAAAATCAAAAATCCTTCTGTAAACGAAGTTACTCAAGATAAGAGTGGTGCCTTCTGGTTTGGTGTTGCACCTCATTATGCTGTTCGAATCAAAGATACAGAAGAAACTGTTTTTGACATTGGTCACGACCATCAGGAAGGAACTGTTGTAAATTCCATTGTTCAGGATGCTGCCGGAAACTTCTGGTTTGCTTCTGACTGTGGTATTACAATTCTACATAACGGAATGTTTACCTACTACGACAAACGAAATGGTCTTACCGACGATTATATCAATCATATTTTTGAAGACCACGAAGGTAATATGTGGCTTGCCTACAATCGTGGTGGTATTGAAAAAATGAGTCAGGGAAAATTCCGCACTATTTCTATGCCTATTGCCGTTAATGCAATTTGTGAAGACCCTGTTCGTGCTGTTACCTGGCTTGGTGCCGACAATGGACTTTACTGCTATAACAAAGACAGCCAGTTTATCGAAAATGAAATTACTGAATTATGTAAGGGCGCGAGAATCCGCCATGTTGGAATGACGGCAGACAAAGAGCTTCTTATTTCTTCATATTCTGATGTAAGCCAGATTCGTGTAACTGCTGATAACAAGATTACCGTTTGGACAATGAGCGATGGCCTTGCCGGTCTTAAGTGCCGAGTTTCCATTAAATCTACCGACGGCAAATATTATGTTGGAACTACACAGGGACTCAGTATCATCGAAAAAGATGGAAGCATAAAATCTATTACCCGAAAAGATGGATTTGATAATGAATTTATTATGAGTCTTTATGAAGATTCAAAGGGGCAGATTTGGGTTGGTACCGATGGCGGTGGAATTTATATTCTGAAAGATGAACAGATTGTTAAACACTATACCTCGGAAAATGGTCTTGCTGGTAATGTAATTTTTAAGACTGCTCCAATTGAAGGCAGCGGCTTTTGGATTGCAACAGGTACTGGTATTTCAAAATATAATGAAGCAACTGAATCTTTCTTTAATTTTAATTCGTTTAATGGATTAGGAACCGACAGCGTTTTCCAGATGATTTGCGATTATACTCAGACTATCTGGATGACAAGCAATAAGGGTGTTCTTTCTGCAAATCTTACTGAAATGGAAGAAGTTGTAAGCGGTAAGAAAAAACGCCTCAATGTAAAATTTTATGGAAGCTCTGATGGTCTTAATACAGGTGGTATTACATCAACTTCTGTTTCTTCACAGGATTCTTTGGGCCGAGTATGGTTTACTTTGATTGATGGATTTGCAATTTATGATCCTGTAAAATCCGGCAAAAATCAGATTCCGCCAAAAATTGAAATTCAGGAATATTCTATTGATAATGTGAAATATGATTATAATGGCGAAAAAATCATTATTCCTCCTTCTGCAAAACGCTTGAATATCAAGTTTACCGGATTGAGTTTTATTTCTTCTGATCAGATGCGTTTCTGCTACAGACTCGGGGGCTTCGAAAATAATTATTCTGAATGGTCAAATCTGCGTAATGTTTCTTATACCAACCTTAAACCAGGAACTTATCTATTTACTGTTATCTCGCAGAATGGTGATGAGATTAAGAGTAAGCCGTCTGAACCTATCATCATTGTAAAAAAGCCTTATATCTGGCAGGTTCTCTGGTTCCAGATTTTAGTTGGTGTAATTGTTGTAGGCGTTGCAGCCCTTATTGTATGGCTGAAAATCCGCCAGATGCGCCGCTACCAGATTGAACTTGAGCAGAAGGTTGAAGAACGTACTCATGACCTTAAGCTTGAAAAAGAAAAATCTGAACGACTGCTTTTGAACATCCTGCCTGCAGAAGTTGCAAAGGAACTTACAGAACGCCCTGGACAGACTATAGCTAAAAAGTTCCCGAACATTACCGTTTTGTTTACTGATATTGTCGGCTTTACAAAAATGAGCGACGGCATGACTGCTGAAGAAGTTGTTTCTATGCTGAACAAAATGGTTTCGCTTTTTGATGAACGAGCTAAACGTGAAGGCATTGAAAAAATCAAAACCATTGGTGATGCCTACATGGCCGCTACCGGATTTACTGATGATGTTAATAACGACGGAGCTCTCCGCATGGTTCGTTTTGCACTTGGCCTTATGGAAGATGTGCGCCGCTTTAATTTGAGTTCTCCTGTAAAAGTTCAGATTCGTCTCGGAATTAATACCGGAAATCTTGTTGCTGGTGTTATTGGTAAATCGAAGTTTATTTACGACATCTGGGGCGATACTGTAAATGTTGCAAGCCGAATGGAAAGCACAGGTGAACCGATGAAACTCCACGTTACAGAACACACTTATCAGCAGACAAAAGATCAGTTTGCCTACAGCGAAGGAATTGATGTTGAAGTTAAGGGAAAGGGCTTGATGAAAACATACTTTTTGTGATGTAATGTCGGCACTATGAAATTCACTTTCAAACAATTTATCGTGCCGAACTTCGGCAAACGTCTGGCTTTTATGCTGCCTGCAGTAATTCTTATGGGCGTTTTTGTTTCTATTCTCGTTGAAATTGGCTGGGGAACTGACCCGGCCAGCTTTATGAACCTTAATGTTGCAGATGCTCTTGGCTGGGGACTCGGAAATACAGAAGTCCTCCTTTACGGCATTATGCTCATTTTTACTTTTATTTTTGGTGCCGAGATGATTGGCTTTGGAACTCTTGCCAATATGATTCTTATCGGCTATGTAATTGACCTCTGCCGCTGGATCTGGAAAAACATCGGTTTTGCACAGTTTCTGGCTGAAGGCAATTTTGCTGCACGCGTTGTAATTTTTGCTCTCACTCTGTTTGTATTTGTTGTAGTTGCTTCTATATATATTAATGCTCAGATGGGCGTTGCACCATACGACGCAATTCCAAATATCCTCAGCGGCTGGTGGACAAAGATTCCATTCGCAATTATCAGAATCTGCTTTGACCTTGCTGCAGTTGGAGTTGGAATCATTGCAGGTAAACTGAATCCAAATGGAATTCAAGGTTCTATCATTGGTTCTATTTTGATGTCACTACTGCTTGGACCGGTTATCAGTCTGGTTGGTAAACCATTAAAGAAAATCCTGTAACAGATTCCCGGGTCAAGCCCGGGAATGACAAACAATGACAATAACCTATCTTTCTGATATACTAGATAGGTTATGGAAAAAACATCTTTTAAACCTTTTATCCCTGCGGATAAGATTATGCCGGAAATTACTCCGGTTTCTATCACGCTGGGAATCATTCTTGCCGTGCTCTTTGGTGCGGCAAATGCTTACTTGGGTCTGCGCGTTGGAATGACCGTTTCGGCTTCTATTCCAGCTGCTGTTCTTTCCATGGGTATTATCCGCATCATTATGAAGCGCGATTCTATTCTGGAAAATAACATGGTGCAGACAATTGGTTCAGCAGGTGAATCTCTTGCTGCTGGAGCAATCTTTACTTTACCAGCTCTCTTTATGTGGGCTGCAGAAAGCGACGCTGTTCACAAGCCATCATTCTGGGTTATCGCCATCATTTCATTGTGTGCAGCACTTCTCGGACTCATCTTCATGGTTCCTCTCCGCTCAGCTCTCATCGTAGAAGAGCATGGCGTTTTGCCATTCCCTGAAGGAACTGCATGTGCAGAAGTTCTTCTTGCCGGCGAAGAAGGTGGAGAAAAATCTAAGATCGTTTTCTCTGGTCTTGGTATTTCTGCTGTTTACAAATTCATTGCAGACGGGATTAAACTCTTCCCATCTGAAATTGACTGGTCTATTAAGGGTCTTGGAACAGGCTTTGGTATGGATGTACTTCCTGCCCTTGCCAGCGTTGGTTACATCTGCGGAAAGAAGATTTCTTCTTACATGATGGCCGGTGGTATTCTTGGCTGGTTCCTTGCTATGCCTTTGATCCACTTCTTTGGTAATTCATCTATTCTTCCTCCTGCTTCTGCTCCTATCAGCGAGCTCGGTGCATGGGGAATCTGGAGCAGCTACATCCGCTATATTGGTGCAGGTGCCGTTGCTGCCGGTGGTATTATCAGCCTTATCAAATCACTTCCTACAATCATCAAGACTTTCAAGAAAGCTGTAAAAGGCTTTGGTCACAAGGAAACTGTTGAAGAGCGCACAAACCGCGACCTTCCTTCTCTCTTCCTTTTGATTCTTGCAGTAGTAATCGTACTCGCAATCTGGATTATCCCTGTAATTCCTGTAGGACTTCTTGGTGCAATCATTATCGTTGTATTCGGATTCTTCTTTGCTACAGTTTCTAGCCGTATGGTAGGTCTTGTTGGTTCTTCTAACAACCCTGTATCAGGAATGGCTATTGCAACTTTGATTCTTGCAACTGCACTTCTTAAGGCTACAGGTCACACTGGTGTTGCTGGTATGACTTCTGCAATCTGTATCGGAACAATCATCTGTATTATTGCTTGTATGGCTGGTGATATTTCTCAGGACTTGAAGACTGGTTATATCGTTGGAGCTACTCCAAAAAATCAGCAGCTTGGTGAATTGATTGGTTGTATCGTTTCTGCTCTCGCTATTGGCGGAATTATGTATCTTCTTGATGCAGCATGGGGTTATGGTTCTAAGGAACTCCCAGCTCCTCAGGCTACTTTGATGAAGCTTGTTGTTGAAGGCGTTATGGGCGGTTCACTTCCTTGGACTCTTGTACTCGCTGGTGCTGGTATTGCTGTTGCAATTGAAATCATTGGTATTCCAGTTCTTCCTGTTGCAATTGGTCTTTATCTTCCTATTCACCTTTCTGCTCCAATTTATGCAGGCGGACTTTTGCGCGCATTCTTTGACCGTAAGGGTGAAGAAGGAAACAAGATTACTGAAAAGGGTATTCTTTACGGTTCTGGTATGATTGCTGGTGAAGGCTTGATTGGTATTCTTCTTGCTCTCTTTGCAATTATTCCACTTTCAAACGGCAAGAGCCTTTTGGATACAATTGACCTTGGCGGAGTTCTCGGTAACTTCGGTGGTCTTGCATTCTTTATTTTGATGCTTGCTTCTTTCGTATTTTTCACTACAAAGAAGAATAAGAAATAGACCCCGAAACAAGTTCGGGGTGACACTATAACTTGAGGTGTGGCGATGAAAAATAAGTCTAAAACTCGAAAGCTTTCTGCAAACTACATGGATTTAGTATTCACAAAAAATGCTGAAATTCAGTGGCGTGTAAAAGATGATGGCTTTGTTGAAGTTGATATGGAAAACAAGGGATTTTTTAATTCCCTTGCCCAGAAGTTTTTTCATCGCCCGCGTGTAAGCCACATTGCTCTGGATAAATACGGAACAACCTTGTGGCTCGCCCTCGACGGCACCGCAACGGTGAACGAACTTCTTAATAAAATGAACGAAGCGTTTCCAGCAGAGACAGACAAAATGCTGAACAGAGTTGTTCAGTTTATGACCACACTGGAAACTTGGAAGTTTATAACTAGATAATTTGTGTCATGCTGAACTTGTTTCAGCATCTCAAAAAAAAAGACCCCGAAACTAGTTCGGGGTGACAATTATCCAATCAAAGGTTTCTGCTTTTTACTAACCGGCTCGCAAGTTAGAACGCAGCCGAGTTTCTTGAAAATCTTTCTATCAACTTCACTCAGCATAACTGTTGTGTGTACCTGGCAGCCCCGAAGATTTGGCAACTGTTCAATTGCTTTGTGGCAGTTTTCATCTTCCTTTGAAAGCATTGCAAGTGCAACCAGAACTTCATCTGTATGAAGACGCGGGTTATTTCCGCTCAAATATTCTACCTTCATTTTCTGAATAGGTTCTATCATCTCTTTTGGAATCAGCTTAAGCTTGTGATCGAGACCAGCAAGATGCTTTGTTGCATTCAAAATCAAAGCAGCCGAAGTTCCCAAAAGTTCTGTTGTTTCAGAAGTAATAATTGTTCCATCAGCAAGTTCAATTGCAGCACAAATTGATTTAGATTTAGCGGCACGTTCCTTAGCAGCAACAGTAACCTTGCGGTCATCAGTTGTAATTTTTGCCTGCTGCATCAAAAGTTCAATCTTATCAACTTCTGATTCTTCTGCATTACCTTCTACAAGACGGCCAACAGTTTCGTAATAGCGGCGGATGATTTCCTGCTTACTTGCTTCGCAGCATGCATCATCATCATAAATACAATATCCCGCCATATTAACGCCCATATCAGTTGGTGACTTATATGGGTTCTTTCCGTAAATGCCTTTAAAAATAGCATCAAGTACCGGGAAAATCTCGATATCGCGGTTGTAATTTACTGTTGTTTTTCCATAAGCTTCGAGGTGCCATGGGTCAATCATGTTTACGTCGTTGAGGTCTGCAGTTGCAGCTTCGTAAGCAAGATTTACAGGATGTTTAAGTGGAAGGTTCCAGATTGGGAAGGTTTCAAACTTAGCGTATCCGGCCTTAATTCCACGTTTGTTTTCGTGATAAAGCTGGCTGAGACAAGTAGCCATTTTTCCGCTTCCTGGACCTGGTGCTGTAATTACAACTAGTGGACGACTTGTTTCAATATAATCATTCTTACCAAAACCTTCGTCACTGGCAATAAGAGGTACGTTTGAAGGGTATCCAGGGATAGTATAGTGATAGTAAGCTTTTATTCCCATCTTTTTAAGCTTACCGCGGAATGCCTTTGCTGCTTCCTGACCTGTATAATGAGTAATTACAACGCTTCCTACCATAAGGCCGCGATTCTGAAACTCATCGCGAAGACGTAATACGTCCTTATCATAGGTAATACCAAGGTCACTGCGAACCTTGTTCTTTTCAATGTCTACTGCACTGATTACAATTACGATTTCCGCAACATCGGCCAGCTGCATAAGCATGCGAAGTTTACTGTCCGGCTGGAAACCAGGAAGAACTCGGGAAGCATGGTAGTCATCAAAAAGCTTTCCACCGAATTCCAGATAGAGCTTATCGCCAAATTTGGCGATCCTTTCTTTAATGTGTTCTGATTGAATCTTCAGATATTTATCGTTATCAAACCCGTTTTTCATACGGGATTTAATTATAATGCATTTTTATTTTTTTCACAATATTTTTCAGGCATAGCATTTTTAGCAACATCAGAAAAAATCCCTATTTTTAAGATACAGTTGTCTTTTCTTGAATTTGTATGGTAAAATATAATTAAGGGGAGTTTATGATTTTAAAAAAAATTAAAAAAATCCTTGGCCTTGAAAAATTACATCCTGATGTTCAGTTTTTCCTAGATTCTGAAAATCTCAACATAGCTGTGCCTGCTTCCTTTATTGTAATGGTTGTTGAATTTTCATTTTTTTTGAACACAATTATTTACGCCATTAAAAGTGGTCGAGCCCCTTCTGCAAATAATCTTTTTTATAGAAAACTTTATGGATTTTTGTTTTTAGCAGCTGCACAATTTTTTATTTATTCTACTTATCACAAAGTCAGAAAAAGTCATTTTAGACGTTTTTCCCTGGATTTATGTCTGACTATCTTTATCTGCTCTGTTCTGGTTTTTGGAACTGTCATTTCAATTAAAGATTTTATCCATGGTGAACAGATACTTGTTTTCATTACAGTAAATCTCTTTGTAGCCTGTCTTTTTATGATTAAACCATACCTCGCAATTTTACTGATAATAATTCCCTTTGCAGTCTTTTATTATTTGATGGCTACAACGAAAGGCATTTCTAATGCAACCAGAGTAAACTTACCTGTTCTCATGGGCTTTTTTATCACTGTAAATATTGCCCATTATCAACAGTTTTTACGAATTGCAAATCATAATGTTGTGAATCACGCCCTTGCCGAGCAGCTTCGCAATGCATCCCGCTACGACTTCCTCACTAAGCTGAAAAACCGTACTGCCTTAAACATGGATTTTGAAGATGCTGATAATCCTAATCTGAATTCATCTTTTATTGTAATGCTTACAGATATTGATAATTTTAAAATATACAACGATACAAAGGGGCATCATTTTGGTGATGAACTGCTAAAAAGATTTGCTTCAATTTTGCAGAATAATTTTGGAAAGACTCACTGCTATCGCTATGGCGGCGATGAATATCTGATTGTTCTGCCAGAAATCACAAAAGACCTTTTCCTGGAAAAAATTAATATAGCCCGTGAATTAACCCAAAAAGAATTTCATTTTAGTGGTGGTTATACCTGTGGTTTTGTAAGTTCATTTGAAGACCTGCACCACCTTATAAATATCGCAGACCAGAATCTGTATAATGCTAAAGAAGCTGGAAAGAATCAGGTAATTGGAAATTTAAAATAAAAAACGCCGATAGTTTCTCAACCACCGGCGTTTTATCTCTATGACTTATATTTAGTTATTTGTCCATTTCTTGAAAATCAAAGATGTATTTACTCCACCAAATGCGAAGTTGTTTGCCATAACGTATTCTGCGTCGATGTTGCGGCCTTCGCCAGTGATGTAGTCGAGTGGAGCACACTCTGGGTCTACATTTACGAGGTTTACGTTTGGATGGAACCAGCCTTCGTTCATCATATTGATTGTAAGCCAACTTTCTACACAACCACAGGCACCAAGAATGTGTCCGATGTATGATTTTGTAGAAGAGATTGGTACTGCACGACCAAATGCCTTGTAAACAGCCTGTGTTTCAGAAATATCTCCGTGTGGAGTTGCTGTTCCGTGAGCATTAACGTAAGCAATCTGATCCTTGCTGATTCCTGCATCTTCAATTGCCATTTCAAGACATTTTGCTTGAGTTTCGCTGTTAGGTGAAGTGATGTGTGAACCGTCCATGTTTGTTGCAAATCCTGCGATTTCGCAGTAAATCTTTGCACCGCGTTTTACAGCATGTTCAAGGTCTTCCAAAATCAAAGTACCTGCACCTTCACCAATTACAAGACCATCGCGGTCTTTGTCGAAACATTTTGGTGTTGCTTCTGGAGTTTTGTTCAAACAAGATGTTGCACCAAGAGTATCGAATATTGCAGCATCTGGAGCAGAAAGCTCTTCTGCACCACCACAAATCATGATTTCCTGGCGTCCATCTTCAATTGCTTCGTAACCATAACCGATTGACTGTGAACCAGAAGTACAAGCAGTATCTGTAATGATTACACGGCCGCGAATCTGCCAGTAAACGCTCATGTTACATGCGTTTGTCTGTGGCATAGCCTTAATGTATGTCTGGCTGTTGAGGTGGCTTGAATCTCCTGTTTCAACCATTTTTGCAAGGTCGCCGATAGCATCCATACTTCCCATACAGGTTCCGTATGCAATACCTGTGCGTCCGTTCTTGAGTTCTTCGATAACATCGTCGCCATCTTCTGCGAGCAAGCCTGCCATAGCAAGTGCGTCGTGTGTTGAAAGAAGTCCGAGCAATGCAACACGGCCCATACCACGTACCTTTTTGCGTGGGAAGCTTGGAAGCGGCTCATCAAAAGGACAAGCCAGGCGGGTATTCATTTTTGTGTAGCGTTCCCACTCAGGCATATATCGGATTTTATTTTTACAAGTTTTCAAATTAGCATAAGCAGTTTCCCAATCGCGACCAAGCGCAGAAACCATTCCACCACCAGTAACAACAACGCGGCGCTTTCCGTTAGGTTTTGTGAATTCCATATTAATTCCTTCCATTCAAATATAACAAATTGAAATTAGTATAGTAAGAATATAAGAAAAATGAGTAAAATTCAATTGCCAATGTCATGCTGAACTTGTTTCAGCATCTGATAATGAGACCCTGAACCAAGTTCAGGGTGACGGTTTAGTCGTCTATTTACACAAAGCCTTGGCTTCTTCGAACGGCAACGGTCGGCCCCAGACAAAGCCCTGAATAAAGTCGCATTTATGTTCCTTCAGAATCTCAAGCTGATTTTCGTTTTCAACACCTTCTGAAATTACTTCGCAGTCCATGATGTGGCCCATGTAGATTATTGAGTCTACCATGTCACTCATAACAGGGTCACTTTCAAGTTCATCGATCAGGCTCTTATCAATCTTCAAAAGATTTACCGGCAGCTTCATCAACTGTGCAATTGAAGTATAACCCGTTCCAAAATCATCAAGGGCAATCTGAACACCAAGTGTACGCAAAGTCAGAATATTGTCGATAGTTGCTTCCATAGATTCAGCAAATGAATATTCTGTAATTTCAATCTCAAGATTTTCTGCCGGGAACTGAGTTTCATCAATCATCTGATTTATCTTTTGTGCAAAATTTTCCGTTGCTATATTTTTCGCAGAAACATTAATTGAAACAACAAACTTTTCTGTACTTGCTTCAAGAACCGGTTTCATTTCTGTCATTGCACGGCGTAATACATAATCATCAATTTCTGTTATCAGGTTAGTACGTTCTGCCGCTGGAATAAACATTGCAGGACTTACAATTGTTCCATCAGGCTTTCGGCAGCGAATCAGGGTTTCAAACCCGCGAAGTTTTTTGCCTTCGGTAAGGTACTGCGGCTGATAAACGAGGAAGAACCAGTCGTGCTGCATTGCGTCTTTGATAAGAAATTCGGCTTCTTTTTGTTCAAAATCCTGATTCAAAAGTGAATCATTATAAAGAACAATTTTCTGTGTTTTTAATTTTCGAGCTTCAGCAAGTGCAATTTCAGCATAACGAAGAACAGTCGAAGAATTTCTTTCTTTATCATAAGTATGATCTATATGAACTACACCCGCTGCAAGAGAAACATTACATGTCTTTTTTATGGAAGGAGCTTCTCCGTGCTTTGGCGGAAGTGTCATAACTTCTGAACGGATTATAAGTCTGAGCTTTTCTTCCGGGAAGCTATTTTCATCCAAAAGCATTACAAAAAGGCCGCCGGTAATTTTAAAAAGTATTTCATCTTTACCAAGAACACTTTTTAGTTTTGGTGCAATTTCCTTAAGAATAAAATCGCCTGCCTGAATACCATAAACATCATTGATATTTTTAAAATCTTCTATTTCAATACAGGCAAGATAAAACGGATGCTTTGTTTCAAGCCGATTGTTTACGTATCTTACATAATAACGTCTGTTTGGAAGGCCGGTAATAAAATCTGTAAAACTGTTTATTGTTGATTTTTTATAGAAGGAATAAATAATAATAATCGAAAGCAAAGAAACAAGAGTTGTAACAACACCTGGAAGAGGTGATAAAGTGTGCTTTGTAAAAATAGGAATTATTGAATTGGCAAGTGAAATACCCGTAAGACCAAAAGCAAGCTTACTACCGCTTTTAAAATCAATCATAATAAGCAGAATGCAGCTTAAAGAATTAAGGGCTCCTATGATTCCCTGTAAAGAAACTATAGGTAAAACAAAACTTCCATATCTAAGAACCGCAAAATTAAGGCTTCCTATTCTTGAGATACCTATCATGCATGTGATGCTGAAAATCGTACATAATGCGAGCAGCAGAGATCTGCGGTTAATAAATTTCAAACTAGCCTCCACAATACTTGATGCAAACTGCGTATACCCTCGCTCCTAAAACAAGTATACATGGACTTTATTAGATATCAATTATAATGTTAATTTTAACATGGCAGATTTGGAAAAACAAGAAAAAGATTTACCTTGACATTTTTAGCAGAATTGTCAAAATCATCTAGTAAAATATTATTCTCTATGATAAGATTAAATTACAAATAAAACTGCGAGGTAAATATGGAAAACTTAAATGCTGATAAAAAGGTTCTTGTAACTGGTGCCAGTGGTGGAATTGGCCGCGCTATTGCTGTTGAAGCTGCAAAGGCCGGATATTATGTAATCTGTCATTATAACGGAAGTCAGGGAAAAGCAGAGGAAACTCTTGCACAGATTAAAGCAGCTGGTGGAGAAGGAGAACTCATTCAGTTTGATGTTTCAAACCGCGAAGATTGTAAAGCAAAACTCAGCGAGCTTACAGCAAAATATGGTGCTCTCTGGGGAATCGTAAATAACGCTGGTGTTACCCGCGATAATACTTTTGTTGCTATGAGTGGCGAGGATTGGGATAAGGTAATTCACACAAACCTTGACAGCTTCTACAACGTAATCAATCCATTGCTTATGCCAATGGCAAGCCGCAAAAACAAACGCGGTGGACGCATTATCACAATTTCTTCTGTAAGTGGTTGTGATGGAAACCGTGGTCAGACAAACTACTCTGCTTCTAAAGCAGGTATTATTGGTGCTACTAAGGCTCTTGCTGTTGAACTTGCAGGCCGTGGAATCACTTGTAACGCAATTGCACCTGGTGTAATTGAAACTGATATGACTAAGGCTATTCGTCCAGAAGTATACGACATCATCATGCAGACAATTCCAATGGGCCGCGCTGGTAAACCAGAAGAAATTGCCGCAGCAGCAGTATTCTTACTCAGCGAAGGCGCAGCTTATATCACAAGACAGTGTATAGAAATCGACGGAGGTATGTGATAATCACAGTACCCCAATGACACGAAATCCCGTAGAAATCCTACGGGATTTTTTTTACATATCAAAAAAACTCTGTTATAATTAAAGGATATACAGGAGTTTTCATACCGGATGGAATTTTTACGGCTACACCAGCAAAATATAATGCTTTTTTTAAGCGGTATTTGTTTTGTTCTTGCAATCCTTAGTTTTTTTACAAAATCCCTTGGAAGAAAAAGACGACACGCCCTCATCTTAATGGAAGCTATCGCGGCCATGCTTTTGATAATGGATCGTTTTGCATATATATACCGCGGCAATGTTTCAAATCTTGGTTTCTGGATGGTCCGCATTTCAAACTTCTGTGTATACCTTTTTTCACTTGGCATTATTCACGAATTTAATCTTTATCTTATAGATCTTTTTACAAACGAAGGAAAACTCGAAAAGGTTCCAGCCCGTCTTATTTGTGTAGAAGTGTTTTTTGCAATTGGCACACTACTCATAATTATTTCACAGTTTACCGGTCTTTTTTATACTTTTGATGAATACAATCGTTACCAGCGGGCACGAGGCTTTATAATAAGTTATATATTTCCATTTAGTGGATTGCTTCTTCAGCTTGACGTAATTTTCGAGCACTACAAAAAAATCAAACGAAAAATCCGTATTCCACTGCTCATCTTTGGCTTGTTACCAATTCTTGCAACAATCATTCAGATTTTCACATACGGACTTTCGCTCACAAACATTGCACTTGTTGGCGTAACAATTCTGCTTTACATTTTTGTTCTTCTTGATATGAACAATACAGTGGAACGTGCAAACTCTCTGGAAATCGATCTTTTAAAAAATGAACAGAAAAATATGCAGATTATGTTTGAGCAGACTGCAACGGCCCTTGCAAATGCAATAGATGCAAAAGATGTTTACACACACGGTCACTCAATGCGAGTTGCTGAATATGCACATAAAATTGCAGTACTCGCAGATAAAGATGATAAATTTTGTTCTGATGTTTACTTTGCAGGTCTGCTGCATGATGTTGGAAAAATTGGAATTTCAAATGATATCATCCAGAAAAACGGTAAACTTACTCCGGAAGAATTTGCTGAAATTAAAAAGCATCCTGTAATTGGCAAGCAGATTCTTTCCAGTATTTCTAAATCTCCATATCTTTCTATTGCTGCAAATTCGCATCATGAACGTTACGACGGTCATGGATACCCGGAAGGATTGAAGGGTGACGACATTCCAGAGATTGCACGAATTATAGCCGTAGCAGATGCCTATGATGCCATGACTTCTAAACGAAGCTACCGTGACCCCATTCCGCAGGATAAGGTACGTGAAGAAATTGTAAAGGGAATGGGAGCTCAGTTTGATCCGCTCTTTGCTAAAATAATGCTCCATATGATTGATCTGGATACCGAGTATGAACTTAAAGAACACGAAGAAGTAAAAGAACTTTCAGGAAAGAATACTTTGAACTGTTCAGAATTCCGTGCAGCAAAATCAGAAGGAATTCTTCTTACAGACTGCATTACCAGAATTAAAGTGCACAGCCGTGCCGACACTGATTTTATTTCCGACTATACAATTCCTTCGTTCATTGTTTTTGATTCTCTGGATTCAAGAGCGCATGAAACAGAAACAAAACGCAAGGCAATGCTTTACAACGAATATGCAATCATACGTTTTGATGGAAAAGTTGATAAAGGCAATGCCCGTAAAATAGAATCTGAAATTATTCTTCAGGACGCCTACAAGCAAAATCCTCCAACGGAAGATGATTTAATTGAAGAATATAAAAATGGTCTGGACTATGAAATTGAAGCCGTAAAAGTTAGGGAACACTTACTGATTGTCATTTCAAATAAGTTCCAGACATTTCGTACTACTATTGCCCTTGAAGACAATACTCATTTTGCATACATTTCTCTCACAGGCGAATTATGTTTGATTACAAATGTTGAAATAAAAAAATCAGATAAACCTGTAGCACAAGATTATATTCCACGCATTGCAGAAGAAATCAGTTATATAAATGTTCCGCAGGGAGATATTCCGAATATTCAGGTTGATGGCTGGCGCACTGCTGCTACAGAAGGAATTGTTGTAAAGGACAAGATGACTATTACATTCCATTCTAAGAGTCTGCCAGCTGCACGACTTATCTGGCACTGTCCTTTTATCTGTCTGTTCTATGCAGATGATAAAAAAGTTAACGGTAAAGGCTTCCGCGAATTTGTACTCATCAGATTAGATGGTGAAAACTGGGAAGAAAATGCTCAGGCAAAAAATGTAATGATGATTAATAAAAATGATACTTTTGAAAACTGGGATACCTGGAAAGCCATGAATAAAAATGGTATGGACTGTAAAATAGAATTCCGCCGCGACGGAAACAAGATAACTGTTATTACCGAAAACGGCGGAATTGCAATCAAGAGCGTTACGACCTTAAAATCGGATGCTCCAGAAATTTATGTTGCCCTCACCGGCGACGAGGTTGCAATAACAAATATCAGGATAAATTAGTTGTCGCCGAAAAGTGCTTCTGCATCTTCGGTTTCCATTACAGAAACCTTTGTTGTAACTACAGGCTTTTCGTCATTTCTATTAGCATACAATTCACAAATGTAGCGATAAACATGATTTTCTTCATCACGAAAATCTTCTACTGCTTTCATCTGAATTGTTGTATTGTTTTTGAGATATCCAACATCAGCTTTAAATTCCATAACTGACAGAATAAATCCAGGAAGCGGTGTACGTCCCTTAATTGTATTTGTAATTCCTGTAAGCGCAGAAATACACTGAGCCATAAATTCAAAGCCTACCCAGCTTGGAACTCCATCAAACTCAGGTTCATAGAAAATACAGTTCTCTGTAATATCGTATTCACTTGTAATTGTATGATTATTTACATCGTGCTGAGTTACGCGAGAAAGTAGGAACATCTTTCCTTTATGAGGAAGATAGTTTATAAGCTCATCATGTTCGATCAATTGTTGAATCTCTTTCATTTTTTTCTCCTGTTATATACCAAGTGCCAGACAGGCATTTGCACCACCAAACGCAAAAGAATTTGAAAGGCATACCGTAAAATCTTTTGAAACACTGGAAGTTTTGCCGCTGTTATTTTTATCTACAATATTTAGGGAAGGAAGCTCGTAGTCTTTTACACCATCCCACACCTGCAAAGGCAGAGTTCTATTATCTCTATTTTTTCCCTTATTTTCAACCAGAGCCTTCCAGCAGATGGCAGCTTCAAGTGCTGCAGCCGCACCAAGGGTATGACCTGTAACAGCCTTAGTTGAAGAAACTGGAACTGAGTTTTCACCAAAGATTGCAGCTACAGCTTTTGATTCCATGCTGTCATTTAACTTTGTACCAGTTCCATGAAGGTTAATATAGCCTACATCTGAAGTTGAAATCTCAGCTCTTTCTATTGCGCGGCGAATTGCTTTTTCTGCACCGGCTCCGCTTGGATCTGGAGAAGTCATGTGGTAAGCATCTGAACTTTCACCCCAGCCGAGAAGGCGGATAGATCCCCGGATCAAGCCCGAGGATGACAATGTTGACAAATCTTCTTTCGTGAGCACAAAGAAAGCTGCGCCATCTCCAAGAGTAATTCCGTGGCGATTTTTACTGAGTGGATTTGTAATTTCACTTGAAACCGCTTCCAGAGCACCAAAACCAACAAGTGTTGTATCAGAAGCAATATCGATTCCACCAACAACTGCTGCATCAGCAAGTCCTGCAAGAATCAGTTCTGCACCCTTAATGATTGCACCAGCACTAGAAGAACAAGCTGTAGAAAAAGTATTTACCGGACCTTTTAAGCCAAACTTTTCTGCAACCATAGTCGAAGCATAATCTGCTCCCTGAATTTCAAGATTATAGTTTGCTGGAAACTGACCTTCTGTGAAGTAGTTACGATGTGCAGCCACAGAAAACTCAGTACCGTTATCGCAAGAACCAACACATACAGCAATACGGTCTGCTCCATACTTTTGCTTTACGGTTTCAACATCAGCTGCAATCTGATTCAAAGCCTGATTTTCAATACGTACAACTTTCATGTCGTAACGAGCACCACTTGGCTGTAAAACCGAATCTGAAATTCTTGCGGCAAAAAAATCTTGGCCATCGCAGGCAGTAACTTTTTTGATTCCCTCCTGGCTGCCACTAGTTACTGAATTCCATAATTCATCTATATTTGTTCCGGCACAACTCATTACGCCGGGTTTAGAAAGATACAGATTCATTAATCCCCCTACTCCGCATTTACCAATTCAAAAGAATAAGCGCGGAGATAATTTATAATTTTTACCTTATCGTCTGATACGAATATTTCTTCAATCAATTTTTTACCGTCATAGATTTTACGTAAGCCAGTAGCTTCACATTCAAACTTTAAGCCTGCTTTAGAATAATTCTCCTGAAGAACTTTTTCATCGTAATATGCATTTTGAATTTCTGCAACAATATATTCGCCTGGTAATTTTGATGGCAGATAAGCAGATTTAAAACTAACATGGTCGCCGTCATAATAAAGATGTCCCATATCAGTACCAAAATCATTTATGAGAGAAAGACTAATTTCTGATTTATCAATCTGACTAAATGAAAGCATTGAAAAATCTGTATCGCCAAAAGTACCGTTAAACTGCTGGAGGATATCCAGTTCGACTGTCGTGTTTTCAGGTGGAAGAAGATTTATTTTTTTTGAGTTCGTTACATAAACCGGACGCAATTCAGAATTTTGAATTGTTCTTGTTGATTTGCAGGAAATGGAGAGAAATACAATTGTAATTAGTAGTATGGATGCTGAAACAAGTTCAGCATGACCTGTCATTCCGAACTTGTTTCGGAATCTGTTATTCATTTTTCACCTTCCTTGTGAGCAGCTCTTCCATAAAAGAAGGAACTCACATACGCGGTTGCAAGCCCGATAAAAATTGAAAGACCAATAAGATGCACCGGCTTAAACGAACTTAATGCAAGTGCTCCAAAAGAAATAATAGTTGTTACAAAAGAAACAAGAGTTGCAAACGGCTCAAGAACACTTGTACTGTCAGTCGAAGCTGCAGCTTCATTTTTCTTTTTTTCATTTTCCATCATATAGATTATGTAATCAAGACCAAGCCCGAATACAAGAATTAATCCTGTTACAGAGAAAAATTCAAGATTAATTTTACAGGTTGCAAATACCGCAACTACAACAAGAATGATAAGGAATGGTACAGAAATAATTTTGAATGCCTGCTTCCATGAATAAAAGAACTTAAGCATTATGAACATAAGAATATAAGCAACAACAAAGAACTTAAGCACCATAACAGTAAGCTTATCTAAATCTGCACTGATATCCTGTGACTTGCTTATAAAGAATGCATTGTCATTATTTTCAACTAACGAACGATAGGTAGTATATTCTGTAACTTTAGTTGGAAGCACTACCGAATAATACTTTCCATCAATTTTGCCAAGCCATGCAGATGAAATTGCGCTGGTAATAAAATCAGGAACATTTCCGGCTTCTATGGAAACATATGCATCTTTTGAATCAGAAAAATCTTTGCGCATTTTTTCCGAAAGCATTGCCGATTCATCACTAGAATAACCTAATGACTCAAACTGAGCTTCAGCCATTGAAAGAAGCTTTTCATAAGCAGCCTGAGATTTTTTCTGCATCTGAATAGAAGGAACAAAATTTGTCGTACTTACATAACCAACAGCCCCTTCTGTAATCTTTTCAAAATCGTGACGAAGAGCTTCCTCATTTTGCAAAACATCTTCTTCTGAATCACCACTTACGATATACCATCCGCCTGGTGTATATTGAATAACTTTCGAGGCAGTAATTTCATCTTCGAGAAGGCGACCTTCCATATTATAAAGAGTGAGAAGATCATTTTTTACTTTTACATTTTTATGGAACACTGCAATCAGCAAAACAGAAATTATGAATAGTGCAGAAATAACTGTACGCCCTACCCACTTTTGCTCAAGCACAGAAACTACCTTTGCAAACCCCACAGTAAAACGAACATTACCACGCTCTGCCGGAAGCTTGATATATGGATAAATAGCAACTGTTGTCAGAAAGGAACTTATAAGACCTGTAAGACAAAAGAGCGACATCTGCTTCAAAATTGCAAACGGCGCAAAAAGCAAAATTGCAAAACAAATGCCTGTTGAAATAATTGCCATTAAAAGTCCAGACAAAATATGATTTTTAATTTCCTTTCCACTATTGAACTTCTGATTTCCTGCCCAGTGTGTAAAAAAGTGTAAGCTATAATCTATACACGAGCCAATCAATGATGTTCCAAATACAAGCGTAATTACGTGCATCTTATGGAACACTGCAAGCGTTGCAATAAAAGCAGCTCCAACAGAAAGAAGAATTGCACCAACAGAAAACAGCAGAGGCTTAACTGAACGGAAAATAAAAATCAAAAGAACAATTACAACCAGCATTGAAACAGTTGCAATAATTGAAATCTCACGACTTGCAGAATTTGAACTTTCGTGGCTATGAAATGGTGTACCTGAAAAAACAAAGGTTGTGCCGTCAGATGTACCATCATTATTTACAGAATCGCACGCCGCATAAATCTCAGTTATCGCATTATTCTTAGAAGCGAGTTTAGCTCCACTAACACTAAGAATTCCACGAATCATAACGTACCATTTGCCGTCGAATTGTGAAGCCAGTACACCGTCTTTTACGCTCATTGCAGTACCAGCATTCTGCACGGCTCCCAAATAGTTGTGTAAATTATATTCGGTAATAAGGAAAGGGTCGCTTTCTAAATTATCAAGCGGAAGCATGGTAAAACCACTGTATGCCTGAGCTAACGCGTTCATTGCAAAATCAGAAGCCGCATCCGGAGAACTCAAAATATCATCAGCAGTTTTTTCATCCAGAAGATTCCAGCGGTTCTCATACAAAAAGTCCGTAATTTCGGACATAGCACCTACATCGCTATAAAGAGAAACTGTTTCAAAATTCTTGCTGCCTTCAAGCTGCCCGTAAACCTTTTCTGCAACTCGTTTCGCTTCCTTAAAATCCTCATTAGCCACCAGAATAAAAATATTCTGCGAGGTCACAGCCATCATTTTATCATCAGCTTTCTTAACCGAGGCCATAGAAATACTTTTAGGCACAAGATTAAAAAGGTCTGAATCAATACCAACTTTACCAGGAAACGCTATAAGAGTTATAACAAAAAAAACTAAAACTGCAGCATGATAAATAATCCAGGCTGGCAAAAAGTTTTTATTCAATAACAAAGTTTTGTTTTTCATCTGCAGAAAGTTCCTCAGGATATTTTTGATTTTTGAATTCGTAGCGGATTGTATTTTCCGACGCTTCTGACATTTCGAGCGAACTCAAATCTGCTCCAGCTCCTGCCAGAACCATAGACTTCATTACACTCGCAATTGTTGAATCTTTAGGAGTGAGTAAAATCTTCCAGCTGTTATCGGCTTCCTGAACAAGTTCACATTCAAAATTCTTTTTAAGGGCATCAACGTTACCAGAAAAAACAGAACTCAAAGTATCAGAAATATTTGCAAAGATCTGATTATCTTTTCCATTCATAACAGACTTCTTTCCGTTTGCAGCTACCTGAACCATTGCCTCTTTTGTAAGAATTAAAGATGAAGGAAATGGTTTTTCTGTCTGCCACAAAATTCCTTCCTGGCTGAAAATAAATTTACCAGTAGAAGTTAACTTACGACCGTTCGTTTGTAAAGTCTTTATCTGAGTAAAATCTCCGGTAGTATTTGGATGCGAAGCGAGACTTTTACATACAGATTCCAGAGTCAGTGACTGAGCTGCTAACTGGAAGCTGAATAAAAATAATATGCAAAGAGTCAGTACCGCGCATTTTTTAGGAGACATATTCTTCTTCATAAATCTTACCCCCAGAAATTAAAAAAATTATACCACTGATAAGGATACATAATACAGAACTTCTGAAGCGTTTCTACAAACTCACCACAGCATTCATTAATTCTCGCTTCGCGTTCTGTTCTAGGACAGTGGAAATCAACCTTAGATTTTTCAATGTGAATATTATATTTTGGATTAAACACCGACATCTTAGAACGCATTCCAAACATAAAATAAACAGGAAGCTTTACTAAAGCCGGAATCAAAAATACGCCGTAAGGGAATTTTGCTTCTCGTCCGAGGAAGTTCTTTGTAATACTTTTTTCACGATGATTAATACTTGTTCTATCACCAGCAGCAACAATCAACGCGCCCTTCTCTGCGAATTCCTGAATCAAAAGAATTGAGTCTGGTCCAAAGTTAGAAGCGTCTAACACATTTGCAGAGTATCCAGGATTTATTTCTTTTAAAGTCTGCGTAAAGTTTGCAGACATATTCATATCCATAATTATAAGAACTGGAACTTTTCTTCCGCAAAGACCTGTAAGATAATCCTGCATGCTTCGCATCAATTCCATATTACCAAGATGGGATGCCATCAGGATTGCACTTTCACCACGCTTAAGAGTTTCTACCAAATCAGAAATATCATCATCCTGTAGGCTGACACGATCAAACGAAACCTTACCAAGCCTGCCTTCCATTTTTTCTACAAGACAAAGTGCGAAATTTAAAATCTGACGATACCCGCGGATCTTTGCTGGAACTTTTCCGTTTGTAAATTCTCTAAGCTGCTTTTGATATGTACGCGCAAATCTTCTTACTCGTGAAGAGAAAAGAAAAAAGAAAAATGCTACAGGATAACAAAAAGAATGCACGATAAATGACGGCAGATTTTTAATGAGAAATAAACTAAATTTCAGAGGCTTGTTTGTTTTTACAGCCTCTTTTTCTTCAGACCAGTGGGTCTTATCTTCAAAAGAAGCATCTGTCATTTATAAAGCTTCCTTTTGATTAAAATTGGCAGACGAATAACCATTCCAATGCAGAGTCGTGCATATGTAAATGTGATATGAAGATTATCGCGAACAGCACGGAAGTTTGAAACTCCATCTTCCGGATAATGAACTTCTACTGCCTCTGAAATTACAGGAACATTGCGCCACAACAGGTGAACAAGAATATCAATATCATACCCCATGTGACTATCGATAATTGAATGACGGCGAAGAACAATGCAATATGGCTCTACCGGATAAATTCTAAAACCAATGAGAGCATCGCGAACCTGATGACTTGTTGTAAAAGAAACTATATGAATCCAGACATTAGAAATCTTTCTGGCAATTACACGGTGTCGAGGAGCAGATTCATCATACACCGGATAACCGCAGATTATTGCCTTAGGATTCTGCTTTGAAAGTTCAAGGAACTGAGGAATTCTTCCTGCATCGTGCTGACCGTCTGAATCAATCTGAAGAATGTGAGTTAATCCTAACTGCTCAGCTTTGAGAACTCCAGATTTTACAGCCTCACCCTTACCCTTGTTTTTAGGATGCACAATTAATGTTACAAGAGAATAACGTGCTGCAACATCATTTATATAAGCCTTGTTCTTTTCATCATTTCCATCATCTACAACGATAATCGGGAAATTATACTGAACAAGGTTTTTTACTACCGATTCAAGGGCAGCACCATGATTATAAACAGGAATTACAAAACCAAATTTCTGTTCATTCGAAAAAGAATCTGACATTATGCCTGAATCTCCGAAAGCACAGCAAAGCTGCCGGATGAATAAACTTTCCCTTCGACATTAGCATCTGCCATATTGAATGTTACAGAACCCTTTTCTTTTTTATATGTAAGCTCCAGGTGGATTTTTGTATCTGGTTTAATTGGCGCAGAAAATTTGATTCTTTTGATATTTGGAACATAACGCTGTGTACCAAAATATTTTCTAGAAAAACGAGTGATGATTTCAAACTGCGCTACAGCAGGCAGAAGCTTGTACTGTGGAAAGTGTCCGTCAAAAAAATCGCAGCTTGCAGGAATTACAAATTCCAGTACTACAGCATTTTCTTCCTTCGAAATTACTTCTTCATTTTTTATATCGTGGTCATTAAAATTCATTTATTTCTCCTGTGTAAACAATGCCATAACTTCCAGTTTGTGAACTTTTCCCTGAACATCTGATGGCAGCTTTTCTACAAAACGCCATTTTTTAGGAATTACTACGTTCTCGAAATATTTCATCAAAAAGTCGTGGAACCAGCGGTTTATTTCAAACTTTTCGCTATGTGCAAATTTTTCGCGTCCCTGTGTATTCAGAACAACAGCAGCTGCGAGATACTGACGTACATCGTTACTCAAGGCAACAACCTTTACTTCGCTAACCAGACCAGTTTCAAGAAGTCGGTTTTCAACTTCTGTCATAGAAATTCGTTTTTCTTCAATTTTTACAATTGAATCTGCGCGTCCCTTAAGAAGGAAACGTCCGTCATCATAAAGTTCAACAAGGTCTGCAGTTGCTACTCCGGCAGGGTCTTTAATAAACGGCGATTTTACATTCAGACAGCCATCTTCACCAACCCAAAGCTTAACACAATCATAAGGAGTCCATACAAGACCGTCTCTACTCTGCTGGCGGTATGCAATTCCAGAAGTCTCTGTAGAACCATAACCTTCCATTGGACAGAAGCCGAAAAGTTTTTCTGTACGAACAGCAAGCTCTTCTGAAACAGCTCCACCACTTACAGAAATAAAGACATCCTTCATATCAAGTTTGTCTAATACTTCTACAGTACGTTTAAGGAAGGCTGGTGTAGAAACCAGAACATAAGAAGTATCTGTAAGCTTTTCAAATTCAGAAGGGAATTCTATGCGCTTGCGGCGGAATGGGAGTCCAAGAGTAAACGGAAGACAGATACACCAGTAAAATCCATAAACGTGATGCTGACTTACAGTTGTGATTTGCTTACGCTTAAAGTATTCTTCGCCCCAAAGTGAAATTACAACGCTATTGTCAGTTTCAATTTCTTTCATTGTATGACGAACAGCCTTTGGCTTTCCTGTACTTCCAGAAGTATAAAGATAGATTTCTGTTTCTTCATCATTAATTTCTGGAGTTGTACGAATTTCTGATTCAGCTGGCATTGCAGCCTTTTCAATCAAATCCGGAATAAAAAAGCTTGTATCATCAAGCGGAACATTCTGATCTGTAATAAAGAAAACCCCCGGCTTTTTAACTTCAGCCATAAAGCTTTCTGTAATATTCTGAGTTATATAAACAGTTTTTTTACACTGGAGGACTGCAACAAAAGTACAAAGGAAATACCAGTAATCTTCACAATGAAGGATGTACTCTTGTGCAGGCTGCGATTCAAAAAATGCTCTCATTTTCGCAGTATCGGTCAAAAAATCTTTCCAGGTTTTATAAGCTTTTTTTGACCATACATCATCATAACAAACAATGTAATCATCTTTTCTGGAATCTGCCTTAAATTTTGTGATAGGGAATAACTTCATCATTTTTTTATCCACCAGTTTTCTGATAATAAATTCTACTACAAACAGGGTTCCCATAAGAATATAGGAAATGCCACCGTTGTACACCGCCCATACTGTTCTCGCCGCTTCGGGAGAAAGACCAAATATTTTATCTGCAAAAGTTGTAAGGCCCGAAGCCGTTCCATTAAGAATAAAGAAACAGCACCAGACAATTGTTACTTTTCTGCAGTATTCATAGACCTTATGTTCATAAGAAGACCCCTTAATTGACTTATCAGATAAAGTCGCGAACCTGAATATGATATTAGGCGGCATAAAGAGGGTGCTTCCAAAAACAAAAAGCAGAGTTACGCTTATTACAACGGAATAGATTTTTAAGAAAAACTCTTTTCCTGTTATAAAACAAAAAAGACCGGCAGAAAGAAAAAGCACGGAACTTAGAAGAGGCTTCCAGTCCATCATTGTTTTTTCATTTGTATCGGTCTTTTTAGCTCCCGTAGCACTTAAGAAAAATGCAGCCGCCAGTGCAATAATGCTCAAAGAAAGAATCTTTGTATCTACCTTGAAAATTACAAGCATTGTAAAAACAAGGATTGGATAAATGGCAGCAATTACATAAAAAAGTGCCTTAAGGAATTTCTTCATTAGTCTTTAGTCACCTTATGCCATGTATGGTACAAGAGCGTCTACAACATCCTGAACTGTCTTAACAGTCTTGAAAATAGAAGGATCTACATTTCCCTTATCTGCTGGCATGAATTCCTTCATTTTTACGATAAGGTCAATAGAGTCGATTGAATCCAAATCCAAATCATCTCCGAGAAGAGCATCAGGAGTTACATCTCCTTCATCAAGTTCAAATTCTGAAACGAGGATTCCCTTAAGTTTTTCAAAGATTTCGTCTTTAGACATGATAAAACCCCTATATTATTTTTTCTGCGCTGAAATATATTCAGCCAGCGCATTTACTGAAGCAAAATATTTTTTGTTGTCGTCGCCTTCTGTTGAATATTTGAGTCCAAATTTCTTTTTAAGCGCAACGCCAAGTTCAAGGGCATCAATTGAATCGAGCCCAAGACCTTCTTCAAAAAGCGGATCCGAATCAACTATATCTTCCGGCGTAATATCTTCAAGCTGAAGAGCGGAAATAATTGTCTCTTTAATTTCTTTCTTTAATTCGTCCATTGTATGTAACACCTCAACCTAATGAATCTGTTAAATATAGCTGATAGTTTTCAAAAAATTATAGTGAATCATTGAGAAAAATACAATACACCTTTGAAATGATAAAAAAATGATGTACTATTTTTGAATCCATTGCAGTTTTTTGTAAAACGTTACACTATTTTCGCAAACTGTACTAACTTGAAAAAAAAAGGCGTAACAGATAGTATATGATAGAAGATTATGAGAAATTTATACATTTCCAATATAACAGCATGGGCTCCAGGACTTGGTTCTGATAACACTTTATGGAACGAATGGGCCAACGACAATGCTTCTATTGAACTCACAAGCGAGAGCCCAAAACTTGAATACACTGACCCGCTGTTCAGACGCAGACTTTCTCAAATTACAAAAATGACAGTTCATGTTATTCATGGAGTGCTCGAGCAGTCGCATATAAGCAAAGAGACTAAACTTGTTTTTATGTCTTTGCGCGGGGAAATTGCGAGAACTCTCTCGGTAACAAAAGGGCTTGTTCAGGATAATATGATTTTGCCGGCTGGTTTTTCGCTTTCGGTTTTTAATACTCCGATTTCTTCTGCAACCCTTGCCTTTGGTTTGAAAGGCGGATATTCAGTTATCTACCCATCAAAGAGTGATTTTTCACAGGCGTTTAAGGCAGCTGTTGCACCAGTTCTTGCCGGCACAGAAAAGGAACTTATTCTTGCCTATGCAGATGAACTTGTTCCGGAGGCTTATGGTGATAAACGACCGGCAGAAAATATTCCGCTTGCTTATGCCTTTGTAATAAGCTCTGAAAAGAAAGATAATTGTATATGTATTGAAGACTTTTCAAACACAGGAGAGTCTCCTGTAGAATTTTTGAAATTTCTATTAAAATAATTAATATATTGTTATATAGTTATTTATAGGACGGACTATGAGTAAAAACGAAATCAGCTACAAAAGCAAACTTCCTAAAATCAAAAATATTTTTTCATATACTTATTTTTGTATTTCCAAAATTGTTGCAATCGTGTGCTTTGGAGTTGGTGCAATAATCCTTGGTCTTTTTGTTTTTCCATTCATCCGTTTGTTTACACTTCATAAAAAAGATTTTGGTATTATTGCCCGCGCATACGTTTCTCATACCTTCCGCGTATTTTTAGGAAACCTTAATCTCTGCAAAACTTCTGTATTAAAAGTTGAAGATAAACAGGCATTCCGCCAGATTCACAGTAAAATCATTATTGCAAATCATCCTTCACTTCTGGACTTTGTTTACATTATGTCGCTTGTTCCAAACTCAACCTGTATTGTTCGTGGCAGCCTTACCAAAACTCCGCTCCGTGGGGTTATTAAGCAGGCCTATATTACAAACACTACAGAATTTGATGATGTACTTGTTGAATGTAAAAAGCTCACCGATAAGGGCTGTAACGTAATCATCTTCCCAGAAGGAACCCGTTCACCTCGTATTGGCCGCAACAATTACAAAAAAGGTGCTGCCCGCATAGCACTTTACTGCGGCTGCGATGTTCTTCCGCTTTTTATCGGCGGAAGCGACAAATATGGTCTTGGTAAAAAAGATCCTCTTTGGTCTTATAATCACGTAGAAAGATATCTGTTTGATATAAAGATGCTGCCGGAAATTAAGCTTGAACAGTTTAAAGGACTTTCAGACACAATTGCCGCAAAACATCTGACAGAAGAGATGGAAAGAGTTATTCGCAACGCAGGCGACGAGTATGCCAAGACTTACACTGGGCTTACGTTAAATAATTACTAAAAAAATAAAAAAAACGCGTAACACTTTTCCCATTCCCAACTGTTAAACTTAATGACAGGAATAATTGTACAATGAAAACTTTGTCGATGGATGATTTTGATAATCTATACCGCCAGTACGGACCAATGGTACTCAGACGCTGCCGCTTTATTCTTAAGAATGAAGACAAAGCCCTGGATGCCATGCAGGATGTATTTGTGCGCCTGATTGAAAGAAAGGAAAAAATCAGCAACGTATGTTCAAGCCTCCTTTACACAATGGCCACAAATGTCTGCCTTAATAAAATAAGATCAGACAAGCTCCGAAACGGTCCTGAATTTGATGTAATTGCTGAAATAGTAGAAGACAGTGCAAGTGCAGAAGGAACAGAAAAGATTGAAACTTCTATTCTTCTGGACTGCATATTTTCTGACCGCGACACCAAGGACAGACAGATTGCAATTTTACATTACGTAGACGGCTACACGCTTGAAGAAACATCCAAAAAAATGAAAATGTCTGTTTCCGGAATCAGAAAGCGTCTGGAAAAACTTAAAGAATACGCTACCGCAAAGGTACTATAGGAGGAAGGTATGGCAATTCCAACTAGAATTTTAGAGGAAATCAAAAACTCTGAACTCGATGCTGCAAACTTCTACTCAGTTTATGGAAAAGAAAATATTGAATCTGCTTTGAATGACCTCAAAAAATCTGATGAGGAAATTTTGAATACCTATTCTGTTGAGTCCATGAAGGCTGCAGTTGCAGCAAAACTTGAAGGTGCAAAAAAGCCTGAAGTTAATAATGCAAAGAACAACATCTTAAGATTCCCAACTGCAACACGTTTTATAAGTTATGCAGCTGCCGCAGTATTCCTCGCTGCAATTTTAATCCCAGCCGGCATCAAGAATTCAAAGATTACTGCCGGACGTACAGCACCAACAGAACGCGTTAAGGGTGCTTCAACAAAAGCTGCAAATCCTAACCCTTCAATCAACTTATATCGTCAGAAGGGTCGCGAAGTTCAGGCTCTCAACGACGGTGATTTTGCCCGCTCAGGCGATGTAATTCAGATTACTTATAACGCGGGTACCGAAGAATACGGTGTAATTTTTAGTGTAGACGGAAATGGAAATATTACACGCCACTTCCCTGAAAACAGCTGGCAGGCAGGTCAGCTCATTCACCGCAATGATGAAACTCCTCTCGACTTTTCTTACGAGCTCGATAATGCGCCAGACTTTGAATGCTTTATTATGGTAACTTCTAAAAAGCATTTCTCACTCGATGGCATTGAATCAAAAATCAAAAACAAAACTGATATAGATTATCTGACAGAACTTTCATACTTACCAAAGAAAACAGAAGGTATAACATTTACACTTGAGAAATAATCCAGATTTAGTCAGAAAATCAATTGGAAAGGATGGATTTTATGAAGAAGATTATATTTACAGCTTTAATACTTTTTAGTTTTGCACAGCTTTTTGCAGCTAATACAAGTACAGAAGGTGCTTCAAACGAAAATACAAACGGTGTAGACCGCTACGCAATTTTTATAGGATCAAATAAGGGTGGCAAAGGCCGCGAACAGCTTTTATATGCCGGAAGCGACGCTCAAAACTTTCAGAAAACAATGACAGAAATTGGTGGTATTACTGATTCAAACAGCTACGTTCTGATTGATCCTTCAAAAGAGAAAATTGACGAAACACTGAACCAGATTTCTACAAAAATCAAAACAAGCGATAGCACAGCAAAGCGTTCAGAATTTATTTTCTACTACTCAGGTCACTCTGATGAAAACTCTTTGTTGCTCGGCGACATTCCTTATGATTATTCAACTCTTAAGGCAGCAATCACAAATGTGCCAAGCGACATTCACGTTGTAATTCTTGACTCATGCTATTCTGGAAACTTTATCCGTACAAAGGGTGGACAGAAGCGTAAGCCATTCTTGCTCGATGACTCTTCTGTAGTTTCGGGACACGCTTATCTTTCTTCAAGCTCTGACAATGAGTATTCACAGGAATCAGATGAAATTGAATCTTCTTTCTTTACTAATGCAATGATTACTGGTTTGCGCGGTGCAGCAGATACATCTGGAGATAATAAAGTAACTTTGAATGAACTTTATTCATATGCATTCAACGATACTTTGTCAAAGACTGAATCCAGCAAGGCTGGCCCACAGCATCCAAACTTCAATATTACTCTTGTTGGTTCTGGTGACCTTGTTCTTTCAGACATCTCTACAGCAGAAGCAATGCTTTCACTTTCAAAAGATGCAAAGGGTAAGTTTATCATCCGCAATGCAGAAGGCAAACTGATTTCAGAAATCAACAAGGTTGCAGGACAACCAATTTATATGGCTTTACCGGCAGGTCAGTATTCTGCAGTAATCATTGATGAATACTCAACAAAGTCAGGTATCTTCCTTCTGGAAAAAGATAACATCTATGTACTCGATCAGAATTCTCTTTCTTCGATTAAGAGAAAGAACAACAGAGTTCGCGGAAATGTTTATGATGATGAAGATATTCTTTCTACGGATGATCTGGAACAGCCAAGCGGAAATCGTTCACGACGTCGCTATGAATCAGAAAAGATTGAAGATGATTCAGACGATGCTGAGATTCTCGAAAAACCAATCAGACCTGGCAGCTCAGCAAGTGAATCTGGCAGTGACGAAATTAAAATCACCGACTTTACTCCAGACAATATGAACTATATTCACGTTTCTGTGTTCCCTGGAGTTTCAATTACAGGCGCCGGCAAGGACTTTACACTGTTCTCGTATGGTATTTTTGGAGCTTACGACAAGAACGTTCGTGCTGCACAGATTTCAAGTCTTGCAAATATTTCTTCTGGCAGCGTATTTGGTATGCAGACTTCAGGCCTCTTCAATACCGCAAGAACCATTAACGGTATACAGGATACTGGCTTGTTTAATATCTCTGGAAATGTCAACGGTGCACAGGTTGCAGGTTTATTCAACGTAGCTTCAAAAAGGACAAACGGTGTTCAAGTAGCAGGCTTGTTTAATATTGCACAGGAAATGAACGGTGCTCAGATTGCAGGACTCTTCAACTGTGCTAAAAAAGTAAAAGGCGTACAGGTCGGCGTAATCAACGTTGCAGATGAAAGTGATGGTATTGCAATTGGTGTATTCAACTTTATCAAAGACGGTATGCACCACGTTGGCTTCAACTGGGATACAAATGACAGACTCGACTGGTTTATTCAGAGTGGTACAAAGCACCTCTTTATTACCTTGGGTGATTCTTTCGACCGCAGCGACATAAGCCGAACCGACATAGACTACAACAATTTGACACAGGTAGTTTATGCAGGTATTGGTTCTGAGTTCAGATTCTGGTTCTCAAGCATCGACTTCGAAGTTTTGCAGAAACTGGTTGTATGTCCGTCACTGTACCCAAAGAACAGAGAAGAACTTGAAAGCTTCAACTTTGGACAGTACATTATTCCATCATTCCGCGTAACCTGGAACATAATCAGCGGCAATGTCTTAGACCTCGGACTGGGAGCTTCATTCGACCTTTACATCCAGAACAAGAACGAACAGGCCTTCGCCCTCACAAACCACAAAAACGGCATAAAGGGCGACAACACAATCCTGTATCCTTCTTACTTCTTTGGAGTTAAGATTAAGTAGGCTAGCCTACAATCGAAGAAACGTTAAAAAAAGATTCCCGGGTCAAGCCCGGGAATGACATTTACTGATATCTGTCACCCCGAACTTTGTTTCGGGGTCTTTTTTATCAGATCCTGAAACAAGTTCAGGATGACGTTTTACTTTGAAAGTAAATTATTCAAATGCTTTACAAACTCAGCTGGTTCCTTAACTTCCATGCCGGCAATCATCAATGCCTGTGTGAAGAGAACTTCTGAGACGTCAGCAATCAAAGCTTCGTCGTCGCTTTCCTTGATTTTTGCAAGGATTGGATGATCACCGTTTACTTCGAGGATAGGCTTGAGATCTGGTCCTGGCTGACCCATAGCCTTCATCATCTGAATCATCTGATAGCTTGGGTCGTTCTCGTCTACTACGATACAAGATGGGTTTTCGCCGCTCAAAGTCTTGCTGAGTTTTACCTCTTTTACCTTGTCGCCAAGAGCCTTCTTAATCTTTTCAACTACAGGTTTGAAAGCCTCTTCCTTCTTCTTTGCTTCTTCCTTGTCACCACCGAGATCTTCGTCTGAACCAGAGCGGTTTACAGCCTTGAGTTCGAACTCGTTCTTATATTTTCCAAAGCCTGGAATTACGATGTCGTCGATATCATCATCCATGATAAGAACTTCAAAGCCCTTGTCTGTGTAGGCTTTTACGAGAGGGTTTGCACGAAGGTTCTTTTCGTCGCTTCCGCTGATGTAGAAGATTGACTTCTGATCTGTCTTCATACGTTGAACGTAGTCTGCAAAACTTGTGTAGTTTCCGTCGCCTGTACCAGATGCATCTGTAGACTTAAAGCGAACGATTTCTGCAATTTCGTCGCGGTTAGCATAATCGCTGTAGAGACCTTCCTTCATTGGGCGGTTGAAGTTGCGTACGAACTTTTCCCACTTTTCGATTGCTTTTTTATCAGCATCTGTGCGGTCTGCTTCTGCAACCTTCTTTGCCTTGTCTGCAGCCTCACCCATCTTCTTAAACTCGCTGAGAAGCTTCTTTACACTTGAAGACTTAATATTGTCGAGAATGCGGTTCTGCTGAAGGATTTCACGGCTTACGTTCAATGGCAAATCTTCTGAATCGATAATACCACGTACAAAACGCAAGTATGATGGCAAAAGTTCGCGATCATCATCTGTAATGAATACGCGTTTTACATAGAGCTTAAGTCCACTCTTGTAATCTGCCTGATACATATCAAATGGAGCTGTCTGTGGAACAAAGAACAAAGTAGTATATTCCTGAGTTCCTTCTGCGTGAGTGTGAACGTAGTGGAGAGGATCCTGTCCGTCGTGGCCAAAGGTCTTATAGAACTCGTTGTAATCTTCTTCTTTAAGCTCACTCTTAGAACGCTTCCAGAGTGCAGAAGCTGAGTTTACCTGGTCAATCTTGCTCTCGCTGCCAGTTTCTTTTCCCTTGTCATCATATTTTTTCTGTTCATAGTGAAGATAGATTGGGAATGCGATGTGGTCTGAATATTTCTTAATGAGTTCTTCAATCTTCCAGCGAGAAGCAAACTCCTTGCTGTCATCGTTGAGGTGCATTTCGATTGCAGAACCTGTGAGCTCTGGTTTATCAAAACCATATTTCTTTGCAACAGCTGAATCTGCAGCTACTTCTTCAATTTCGTATGAGTTTGTACCGTCAGAAGACCAGTGCCAGATTTTTCCGTCGCCTGCTGCCTTGCGTGTATAAACATCAATCTGTTTTGCAGCCATGAATGCAGAATAGAAACCTACACCAAACTGACCAATAAGAGCAGAATCCTTGCTTGCTTCAGCTGTAAGCTGCTCCATAAATGCCTTTGTACCAGAGCGGGCAATTGTACCGAGGTTGTTAGTCAAATCCTCGTCTGTCATACCGATACCAGAATCCTGAACGGTAAGAATGCTTTCTTTTTCATCAAAAGTGATGTCGATTCTTGGCTCGAACTTAATTGCCTTGAATGCTTCATCAGAAACTGTAAGATACTTTAATTTATCCAGCGCATCAGAACCGTTAGAAACGATTTCGCGGAGGAAAATGTCTTTATTAGAATAAAGTGAATGAATAATAAGTTTGAGAAGCTGATTTACTTCTGTCTGGAATTCGTATTTTGCCATTTTTAAACCTCGAATATACTGGGAATCAACCGTCATGCTGAACTTGTTTCAGCATCTATAAAAGAGATTCCGAAACAAGTTCGGAATGACATTTTGATATCATCCCTATTTAAAGTGTTTACTTTAAAAAATAATAACAAACTCGAGATTTCGGCAAGTATTATTTTACTTTTATAAATTCTTCGAGGGGATTACCAAATATGTCTTTGTTTTCGCCGTAAAAGTAGTTTTTAGGGCGGATAAGTTCCATGTGATATTGTTTTTCAGGCTCCTGGCCTTCTGCGGCTTTTCCATCCAGCTCTGCTACTGAATAATAAAAATCACCCTGATAGAATTTTACAACCGCTCCGGATTTATACTGGCCGACAATTTCGCCGTTCTCGTATTTTACACATTCAGCAAAATCAAAATCAATTTTCTTTGAGTTGATTTTATAAGTTCCTGTCCATACAAGAATGTTAGAAGAATCTGCATAAGAAGCACGGAGCATAACTCTGTGATTCGGATACAAAATCAGGTGATGATAATAAAGCTGCATTTTATTATCATAATTCTGCATAATCCATTCGCTGTCATAAAAGGGACTTTTCTTTTCAGAAAAGCAACCTATGAAAACTACGGCCATCAAAACTAAAAAAATTAAAGCAAACTTTTTCATCACCCCTCCTGGAGCAGACTTTTAATACAGCTTTTCACCAAGCAGGCGAGCTACAAGACTCACTGCAAGAATTGCAGTCTGATTGCGAACATCCAGAATCGGGTTTACTTCTACGATTTCTGCAGAGCGAACTTTTCCTGTTGTTGCAATTTCTTCCATTAAAAGAAGTGCCTCGCGGTTTGTCATACCGCCAGGAAGCGGAATACCAGTTCCCGGGGCAAACATTGGATCAAGTACATCCATATCAAAGCTAACATGAATCTGATTAATATTCTTGAAGAAGGCTAAAACCTGACGTACAACTCCGGCAAAGCCTATGCAATCAATGTCACTCATTGTAAATACAGTAACACCTGCTTCCCTCATCAATTTTTTCTCACCAGGATCAAGGTCACGAGTACCAACAAAGCAGATATTTTTGGGATCTACCTTCTGTCCTTCAAAATAGAGATTTGTAAGTTCCGGAAGGCCAAGCCCTGCAGATGCAGCAAGACATTCTCCGTGAATATTACCAGTTGGCGAGGTTTCTGAAGTATTAAAATCACCATGTGCATCTACATAAAGTACACCAAGTGATTTACCCTGCTTTTTAGCAGTTGCACTTACACCAGCAAGCGAACCAAGAACAATTGAATGGTCGCCACCAAGCACCAGAGGGAAATCCCCGGCTCCAGTAATCTTTTCTACTTCGGCCGCAAGCTTAGTACATGCATTTGTAATTGGTTTTAGATACTTTGCCTTTGGATTTCCCGGCTCTTCGTATTCCTGAGAAGTTGCACGGAAAATGTCGGTATGCTCAAAAGTTTTATGACCGAGTGTTTCAAGTTTTTCTTTGATTCCCGCAAGACGGATAGCGGATGGCCCCATATCTGAGCCGTGACGGCTGGCACCAAAGTCCAGCGGCATTTCTAAAATATGAATATTCATACTTTGAATTCTAAGTAAAAGAGATTATCGGGTCAAGCCCGTAAATGACACAAAAATAACAAGCCTGACAATATTGTAAAATAGCAAGCGCGAGAATAATTCACTTGTCCAAACCCGAAAATTTTACACCTTTTTGACAAAAATCATTCGCTTTTTAATAGAATATAGTTTATTATAAATATATGGATACATTCGGATTTATTTCCGGAGAGATAAAAAACTTTTTTAATTTTACAACGCCAATTCAACTACAACTGGCCGCAATCGTCTTTCTAATTATACTGGAAGTAATGTTTTTTCACCGGAGACGGCTGCCAATCCTTTCCACAAGAGCTTTCATAGGAATTCTTGTATTTTCACTAATTTTTGTAATTTCTGATACATCAATTATTTTTGTTTCAAAGCTCAAACTCCCAAGAAACTGGGGCATAAGGCTTGTGAGTCAGCTTCGTCTGTACACATATCTAAATATGTCTTTATGTCAGTATTTATATATCACGCTTCTCCAGGGAAAACGGCAGCACATTCGTATCAAAGATGGTCTTAAAATTTTCAGCATTTATGGTATCGGCGTAATTAGTATTTTTGGTGTAAATTTGTTTACACGAAATGAAGCTCAGGGATATTTTGCCTACGAGATAATCAGCATTATCAACAGCTGTATCTCTCTTTTATATGCCGTAATGACAATAATTGAGACCACAATCTTTATAAAGAAAAATCCGGATTCCTTTTTCAGAGGAAAAAAGCGTTATATTTACTGGACTACTGCTGTATGGATTATAATTGCCATCATCCAGATTATTCACTCAAGAACCACCGTTTCAAGCCTTGGAGTTGCTGCAATGTGCTTTTTGATGTACATGGGACTTGAAACACCAGGAAACTATATTGACCATGACACAGAAGCAATGAATACCTTAGCCCTTCGACAATTTCTTCAGGATTATATGGGCAATAAAAAGGTGTTTTATATTCTGAATATTGATATTGAAGATTACGATTCTATAGAAGAACAGTTTGGTGAAAACATAGCTACAACACTAATTTCGCAAGTCAGCAGATTTGTTTTAAAATCTTTTACATATCCGGTTTTTCATGTTGCACGAAACTCAGTTACCATGATTATTCCAAACAGCAGGCAACTTGAACATAACTTTTATATTGATTTTATTATCAAAAGACTAAAGGAACGTTTGCAACAGGCCTGGTTTGTTGGAGAAAACAGTTTCTACCTTTCTTCACACTGTGACTTTATTCTTTATCCTGATGATTTGAATACAGAAATTTCAATTCATGAATTTATGAGCCTGATTAATGACTGGCATTTCTATTCTAAAGATTTAGACTTTGTAAGACAGGCAAATCCAGAACTTGTAAAAAACCGCAAGCGTCATAATAAAATTATTAAGCTTGTTCGCGAGGCAATTGATAATGACGATATTGAAATGTACTATCAGCCGATTTATGAGTTCAAAACAAAGAAATTTTCAAATTTCGAAGCACTTGTCCGCTTAAAAGACAATAAAACTTATGGCTACATAAGCCCGGAAGAGTTTATTCCTCTCGCAGAAAAACACGGTCTTATTATGAGACTTTCCGAAAGAATTTTTAATAAGGTTTTTGATTTTGTTGCAACAAACAATCTGGGAGATAAAGGTATAAACCATATGGAAGTCAATCTTTCCGGGCTTCAGTCTGTAGATGCTGCCTTACCGGAACAGATGTCTCAACTGCTTAAAAAATACAACTTGAATCCTGGCATTGTAAATCTTGAAATCACTGAATCAATTGCCATCACTTCGAGTTTTATGCTCAAAAAGAACATGGATGAGCTTAAAAAAATCGGCTGTACTTTTTCCATGGATGATTTTGGAACCGGCTACTCTAACCTTTCGCAGATGGCACGAATTGATTATGAATTAATAAAGATTGACAAAAGCCTTTTATGGCCCTGCTTTGATAAGAATAATCCGATACAGGCAAATGCAAAAATCATTCTCGATAATATGATTACAATGATTTTAAGTCTTGGAAGAAAAATTGTTGTAGAGGGCGTAGAAACAAAAGAGCAGCTGGATTATCTGGAAAAAATGGGGGTTACCTATATTCAAGGCTACTACTTTTCCAAACCTCTCTCAGCTGCTGACTATCTTAAGTTTCTTGAAGAAAATAATTAATTCTCAACAAACATTGCGTTTATCTTATCTTTATACAAATCATTAATACGGAAGCGCATGATTTCCTGCTTAGCGGAAAGTTCTACGCCTACCTCAAATGGTTTAGTAATCAGGCTGAACTTTGCGATTCGTTCGAACATCTTAAAGCCGTTCTTTGCAGAAATAAGATTTGCAATCTCGTTTTCGTAGAGCTTCTGAATTACTTCTGATTCAAGAAGGTTTTCGTAAGTATCATACTGAACACCGTTGAATGAAGCGTAGTTCTTTACTTCATCTTCATCAACAAGAATAAGTGCTGCAAGATAGCGCTGATCCTGTCCAACTACTACTGCCTGCTTAATATAGCGTGATTCAGAAAGCTTTGTTTCAATTGGAAGTGGCTCAAGATTTTCACCACCACGAAGAACGATTGTATCCTTAATACGTCCTTTAATACAAAGCTCGTTATGAATTGTCATGATTGCAAGGTCACCAGTATCGAGCCAGCCATCTTCATTAATAACCTTTGCAGTAAGATCTGGGCGCTTATAGTAACCTTTCATTACTGTAGGTCCCTTAATCTGAAGAACACCTTCTTTACAGCGGCCAAGTACAAAACCATCCTGTGGATCTACAATGCGTGCTTCTACTCCACGGATTGGTGAACCAATTGTACGGAAAATTGGATCTGCCATAGGACGAACTGCAACGATTGGCGCTGTCTCTGTAAGACCATAACCTTCTACAAGTTCTACACCAATTGCCCAGAAGAATTCATCAATAAACTTAGGGAATGCACCACCACCAGCAACGCCTGCACGGAAGTTTGTACCAAGCATAGCCTTAATCTTTCTGAATACCAGAAGATCACCAAGACAATAAATTGGCCACAACAAAGTCCAAGGAATCAGACATACAATCCACCAGAATACTGTATGATAGCGTGAATAGCATGCATTCTTATTAAACATAAGGCGTGACATTGCCTTCTGGATTTTTGCAACCTTTACAAAGAAGTTGAACATTGCAAGAACAATACCACCAGTCTTGCGCATTTTCTTTGTAATTCCGTCATAAACCGCTTCAAATACACGAGGAACAGCTGGCAGCAAATGAGGATTAAGTGTCTTAAAATCTGCAAGAAGAATTGAACCTACAGGCTTAGAATAACACAAAGTTGCTGCCTGAATGATAATTACATATTCAACCTCACGCTCAAATACATGCCAAACCGGCAGAACGCTCAAAGCTCTGTCACCAGGATTTAAGAAGATACGCTCTGGAATTTCATCAAGCTGAGCAAGGAAGTTATGATGAGTAAGCATTACACCCTTTGGTGTACCTGTTGTACCAGAAGTAAAAATGATTGTAGCAAGGTCGTCGCCCTTACCCTTTTCAACTTCTTCTTCAATCTTTCCTTTATTTTCGATACGCCATTTCTGGCCGATTTTCATGAGGTCTTCATAAAGCAATACTTCAACACCAGATGCTTTTGCAGCTTCAAGAACTTCTGGTTTTACATCGCTTTCAATAGAAATGAGAGTTTTAAGAGCAGGAAGCTTATCTTTCAAAGAAAGAATCTTATTTACCTGTGAGTTATTTTCTGCAACTACATATTTTGCTTCTGTAATAGAAAGGATTTTTTCAAGATCGATTGGTGTAGCATCACATCCACGAGGAACGTCTACGGCACCAATGTTCATAATACCAAAATCCACATAGAGCCATTCTGCACGGTTATCTGAAATAAGACCGATTGGATCACCACGCTGAACACCAATGCTAAGCAAAGCTGCTCCAAAATCCAGACCATACTGATATTCTTCGCGATACAAAACCGGCTCAAACTGTCCGTTTTTAATACGCTTCATCTGTCCAACAACTTCAGGAAACTGTTCAGAAGTTGCTTTCAACATTTTTGGAACGGTGTAGTTTTCATCAAAAATCATATACTATATTCTCCAGAATGAATGACACTTTTACCACTTTTTGTCATTATAAAATCAGTATATAATGACTTTAAAAAGAATTCAAGTTAAAAAAAAGAGGGTGTCCAATAAGCACACAACCGCACCTATTAAACACCCTTTTCCCAATATTTATTCTATATCTTGAACAAATCGATTTCGCCACCAATCTTCTTTATGTTATCTGCAACAGTTTCTGTAATTACAGAAAGTGCCACACCAGTTGCGTTCATTCGTTCAATACCAATCTGCATTTCATCAATACTACCCTTCATTGAGTCAGTTGACATCTGGAGCTTATCAATTTCTTTTTGAATCAGTTTATTTCCTTCTGTCATTTCATTAGAAGCAGAATGTACCTCAGAAGTAGAGTTGTTCATAGACTGTAAAGCATCAATAATCTGTTTTGAACCAATCTGCTGCTCTTCCATTGCACCTTTAATCTGTTCAACAATCTGACTGGTCTCTGCAATACTGTGTTCAATAGCAGTAAAGGCAGTATTTGTTTCGCTGGAAACTTCAACAACTTCCTGAATAGTCTCAGAAATCTTCTGAAGCTCAGTACCGATTGTCTTAGACTGATCAGTTGAAGTTTCAGAAAGCTTTCGAATTTCATCAGCAACTACCGCGAATCCCTTACCTGCTTCACCAGCATGAGCCGCCTCGATTGCCGCATTCATAGCAAGAAGATTTGTCTGCTCTGCAATATTTGCAATTGCAGTATTTGCATCCTGAAGCATCTTAGACTGCTCTTCAATACGCATGATTTTTTCGTTTGCATTATTCTGAGTATTAAATCCTTCGCTGGAATGTTTTTGCAAAGTTGCAAAAGACTGAATCATCTTTACAACAGAATTATTTACAGAATTAATGTTTCCAATCATCTCTTCTACCGAAGCAGAAGCCTCAGTTACACATGCAGCCTGAGAATCAATCATATGCTCAAGAGATGTAATGTTAGAACTTATCTGATTTACAGCGCTGGCAGTTTCCTGTACAGAATCAGCCTGGCTCAGAATCTGTTTATTTACACTTTCAATATTTGCAATCATCTGAGTCATTGAAGCAGATGTATCCTGTGAAGTTTCCTGAAGGCCTGTATCAACCTTCATAAGATTTTCCTTAGAAGTCTGAAGGTTTGTTACAATACCATGCATTTTTTCAACGAAGGTATTAAAGCCCTTAACTACATCACCAATTTCATCATTTGTAGCTTCTGGAATACGCTGTGTAAGATCTGCATTACCACTGGCAATTTTTTCTATTGAGACTTTTACTGACTTAAGAGGCTTAACAAGAATTCTTACCAGAAGAATAATGAGAATGGTTGAAATTACAAGAATAATTATGTTTAACCAGATAAGTGACTTCTGCATTTTTTGTAGCCCGGCAAAATAAATATCATAAGGGGCAACTGCAAAAACTGTCCAATTTGTTCCAGGAACTTTTTTGTAAGCGGCTACAAGATGAGCATGAATGTTTGGATCAACAAAATCTTCTATACCTTCTTTTCCAGAAAAAATATTCTGAAGCACAAGGCCAAGACCTTCTGTTTCATCAAGTTGACTATCTGAGCCATTTGCAGACTCATCCGTTCCTTCATTTGCATTTGCAACAGTAGTTTGTGTTGCCCAGTTGATTACAGAAGGATGCATTCCTCCGCCCATTTCAATCTTTTCAATTGTACTGAGAATTGTATTGCCACTGATTACCATAACAACAGCGCCAACAATCGTTCCATTATCGTTACGAACAGGAACGCTGTAATGCTGAAGAATAGAGTTAGTAACTGCACTTAAAGCAGGATCAGAAGCATAGTCTTTTCCTTTATAAGCTTCAGCAAAATATGGGCGAGCTGCGAAATTCATAAGACGTCCGTCTGCTGTAATAGCATTTCCCTGTGCATCATAAAAGGCTATGTTTTCACAATTAGCACCAACAGCTTTTGAAACAGAAGCGAGTAATCTTTGTTTTTCTGCTAGTGGTATTGTTTCATCTTTCAAATCAGATATTTCAGCTAAAGCATGCAACATTTGAAAATGTTTTTCATTTATTGCAACAATTTGGCCTACAACATTAGATGAAATACCATTTATCTGATTGTAAACTCCCTGTTTCATACCGGTAGAGGCGGTTTGAAATGCAATTTCTCCAAATATAACAATAGACAAAGTTAAAACTGACAAAAATAGTATTAACAATTTTGCAGTTAGTGAAATACGTAATTTTTTCAATTTTGGCATTTTAACCTTCCTTTAAAAAATTAATTTGTATGTAAATACATATTTTTTTCCTTTTTTTGATTATTTTATTATAACACAGTTTATAAAATTTGCTAATTTTTTTTCTGATTCACGAAGTTAAAACAAAAAAGGCTACCATTATCTGACAGCCTTTATATTCGAGTTATTAAAATCTGATCAAAACAATTATTTTTTTTCAGCTTTAAGATTATTCTTAACAAGCTTTTTAATTGCCTTGAAAGATTCTGGACTGATATCATGTTCAATTTTGCAGGCATCTTCTGTAGCAATTGCAGTTTTTACACCTATCAGTTCAAAGAACTCAGTAAGAACTGTATGGCGCTCGTAAATAGTCTTTGCAATTTCAGTACCTTTTGGAAGAAGCTTAATGGTCTGATCTTCCCCAATAGAAATATACTCTTCCTTTTCAAGATTATGTAAGGCAACACTTACAGAAGGACGAGAAAAATTCATTTCCTTTGCAATGTCTATTGAACGTACTGTACCTTTTTTTGAAAGAACAAGGATTGTCTCAAGATACATTTCTGCAGATTCTTTTATAACCATTTTTCAACCTCTTGAGATAATTATACTAGATGAGTTTATTTACGACAAGTGTAATTCTGTACGGCTTTTGAAGATTTCTGATTAGCTAAAAATTGTTCGACATGTGGATACTCACTGCAAGCATGTCCACACGAACCGCAGTTACCGCCACAAGATGGATGACGGCCTGCACGTTTAGCTTTAATTATGGAAACAATAACCATAGATATGATTGAAATAAGAATAATACTAACAATTACTGTTCCCATAATAAAACTCCTATTAATGTCACCCCGAACTTGTTTCGGGGGGCTAGGTTTACTTTACCATTTTTGGCTTACGGAATAAAGCCCATCCGAACACAGCAATTACAACAACTGCCAAGATAAATCCGAAGATGTTGCCATTTCCAGTAAACATACTGCCAAGCTGGTAAACAACAAATGATACTACATAAGCAAGACCACACTGCCAGCCGATTGCTGCCCAAGTCCATTTTCTACTGTTCATTTCACGCTTGATTGCACCAATTGCCGCAAAACAAGGAGCACAAAGAAGGTTGAAAATAAGGAATGAAAGTCCAGCTGGATGAGTGAATGCAGCAGCAAGATTTGCCCAGGTTTCTTCACCACCGTAAAGAATACCCATTGTACCAACAATGTTTTCCTTTGCAACAAGACCTGTAACAGAAGCAACAGCAGCCTGCCAGTTACCCCAACCTACTGGAGCAAAAATCCATGCGATGCAGCTTCCAAGTTTTGCGAGAATACTTGCATCCATCTGATCTTCTTCGAGCATTCCAAAGCCTGCATCTGTCCATCCAAAGAATGAAAGGAACCAGATTACAATTGTTGAAAGCAAAATAATTGTACCTGCTTTCTTGATGAATGACCATCCGCGTTCCCACATAGAGCGCATTACGTTTCCGAATGTTGGCCAGTGATATGCAGGAAGTTCCATTACAAACGGAGCAACTTCACCCATGAAAGGCTTTGTCTTTTTAAGAATGATACCAGAACAGATGATTGCCGCAATACCGATGAAGTAAGCTGAAGTTGCAATAGCAGCCGAACCACCAAAGATAGCACCAGCAACAAGAGCAATGAAAGGAACCTTAGCACCACAAGGAATAAAGGTTGTTGTCATGATTGTCATGCGGCGATCGCGTTCATTTTCAATTGTACGGCAAGCCATAATACCTGGAACACCACAACCTGTACCAATCAAAACTGGAATGAATGATTTTCCAGAAAGTCCAAAACGGCGGAAAATACGGTCAAGAATAAATGCAATACGAGCCATATAACCACAAGCTTCAAGGAAAGCAAGGAAGATAAACAATACAAGCATCTGTGGAACAAAGCCAAGAACTGCACCAACACCGGCTACAATACCATCAAGAATCAAACCGCTGAGCCAGTCTGCACAACCAATAGCTTCAAGTCCGCTTCCAATAAGAGCTGGAACACCAGGAACCCAGATACCATAGTCTGCAGGATCAGGACCTTCTTCACCATATTTTTCTGCAAGTTCTTTTGCTTCAGCAAGAGCTTCTTCTGTAATTTCAATTGGTTCTGAAACTTCCATTGTTTCATCATCAACTACAACATAAGTAACTTCACCTGCTTCTGCTGCTTCAAGAATTGCAGCTGTATCTCCAAACTCTTCTGCAGCTTCTTCGTAAGCACCAGTACCAATTCCAAACAAGTGATAGCCATCACCAAACAAACCATCATTTGCCCAGTCTGTTGCAGCGGCACCAATTGTCACCATAGAAACATAATAAACAAGCCACATTACAACTGCAAAGATTGGAAGAGCAAGCCAGCGGTTTGTTACTACGCGGTCAATTTTATCTGAAGTAGAAAGCTTTGTGCGATTCTTTTTTGTAACACACTTTTTGATGATTGATTCAATATACTTATAGCGTTCTGCTGTAATGATTGATTCAGAATCATCATCGAGTTCTGCTTCACAAGCCTTAATATCTGATTCAATATGATTAAGTTTGCTTTCACTAACACCAAGTGCTTTAATTACTTTTTCATCACGCTCAAAAAGCTTAACTGAGTACCAGCGATGCTGCTCTTCAGGAAGGTCATGAACAATTGCCTCTTCAATATGAGCAAGTGCATGTTCTACACAACCTTCAAAACGATGCTTATACATCATTGGCTTTTTTTCGTTAGCCTTGTTTACAGCAATTTCTGCAGCTTCAATACATCCTGTTCCCTTAAGAGCAGAAATCTCAACTACAGGACAACCAAGTTCCTGCTGCATTGCATCAATGTGGATTTTGTCTCCGTTCTTTTTTACAACATCCATCATGTTAACTGCAACTACCATTGGAATACCAAGTTCAGCAAGCTGAGTTGTAAGATAAAGGTTTCTTTCAAGGTTAGTTCCATCAACAATATTCAAAATTGCATCTGGACGTTCTTTTACGAGATAATCACGAGAAACAACTTCTTCCAAAGTATAAGGAGAAAGAGAATAAATACCTGGTAAGTCCATAATTACAACTTCACCATTATGGCCCTTAAGTTTTCCTTCCTTCTTTTCAACTGTTACTCCAGGCCAGTTTCCAACAAACTGATTTGAACCTGTAAGTGCATTAAAAAGTGTAGTTTTTCCCGCATTCGGGTTTCCTGCAAGTGCTATTTTTATCATTTATTTTACCTCTACCATCTCTGCATCTGCTTTACGAACTGAAAGTTCATATCCACGAACAGTAATTTCTACAGGGTCTCCAAGAGGAGCAACCTTACGCACATAAATCTCAACACCCTTAGTAATCCCCATGTCCATAATGCGACGTTTTACGGCTCCTTCGCCATTCAATTTTTCAACCGTAACTGTTTGACCAGTTTTTGTCTCTTTTAATGTCATTTTTATATACTCCTCTTATTAGGCATAACTAACATCAAGCCTAAAAAAATTTACACAATAATTTTCTGAGCCATTTCGCGACTAATTGCTACACGGCTGTCCTTAATCTGAACAATTACATTTCCTGCATTTTTCGAAACCAATGATATCTGAGCACCACAAACGAATCCCAGATTCTCCAGAAAGCGACGGACTTCTTCTTTACCACTGATTTTCTTTATTAAAAACTGTTCACCTAAATCTGCCATATTTAAAGGCATAACAACTCCCTAATCAGCAAATTTGTTAGCAAATTCTAACAATTTTGTTAGTTATTGCTAATATTAGTGTTAACTAACTTTTATGTCAACACATTGCAATTTGGGCTGTTGTGTCTATGCGTATCACTATATATAATAAAATGGTATATATATGGAACAAATTGATACTCTAAAAAACGGATATAAGATTATTCAAGACTCTGAAAGATTTCAGTTTGGAATTGATGCCATTCTTCTGGCTGATTTTGCAGCAAGTGAGATCAGAGAAGGAAATTCTATTGTTGACCTTGGAACAGGAACTGGAATTATTCCTTTATTAATGGAAAAAACATGCAAACAATATAGCAAGGTCCAGTTTACAGGACTGGAAGTTCAAGAAGCTTCTGCAAATATGGCAGCCAGAAGTGTCAGTCTAAATGAATTGGAAAACCGTATTAAAATTGTTCACGGAGATTTAACTAATGTTGACGGCCATAAAGATGAAAATCAAACTCCGCTTTTTCCACGTCATAGTTTTAGTATTGTTACCTGCAATCCACCATATATGATTGATGAACACGGCAGATCCAATTCTCTGGATGCCTTAACTATAGCACGACATGAAGTTCTCTGTACTTTGGAAGATGTTGTTGCAGCCGCTGATTATCTTCTTGCACCACATGGAAAGTTTTTTATGATTCACAGACCTTTCCGTTTACCAGAAATATTTGAAGCACTGTCAAAGCATAAACTTGAACCTAAACGAATGCGGCTTATCCATCCGTTCGCAAACAAAGAGCCAAACATGGTGATGATAGAAGCACGTAAAAATGCAAAGCGACGGCTCACAATTGAACCGCCGCTTGCAGTGCGTAATGATGATGGTGAATATACTGCCGAAATTCGGCAAATATACGGTGATTAAAGAGCCTTGAGCATTACCTCAACCAATTTGAGTGTACGGCTAAGAGCAGCTTCATCTGTTGGCAAAGCGAAAAGTCCACCGGCCTTGCTGTCTGGATTCTGGCGTACAGTTTCCTTTCTTGCAGCAATGTAAGAATCACGATGCTGAATGATAACTGCAGCAAGTTCGCCTGCAATGTCCTTAAGTTCCTTTTCTGTTTTCTTTTCGATTTTCTTAGCAGCTACAAAGGCAGAAAGCAGGTCTTTAATTGAATCGCAAAGCTGATTGTTTTCCCCTTCCACAATCTTCAATGCATCAAGATTAAAATACTGCTCGCTGTGAACAAAAACATAAATCTGGAATAAAGGCTCATTTTCATAAAGCTCAAAATAACGTGTAATCAGTTTTTTGAAAACAGCAGCTGGAGCAACCTTTCCCCCCTTGATGCTCTCAAGTGTCTTTTCTTCCAAAAAACTAACGGCTCCAACTTCCTGAGCACTATAAGCAATTGAAGCAGCGTACATAGCGTCGCGGCTTTCGAAGTGATTATAAAGTGAAGCCTTTTTTATTTCCAAGCCTTCTGAAACATCGGCCAAGGATGTGGCACCTGCACTCTTATCAAAAGCACTGGCAAGAAATGCCTGAATTATTTTTTCCTGTGAAATGTTTTTCTTACTCATATTATATATATCGGTAACTAACGTTAATTAGTTTAATTAAAAATGAACGTTAGTTAGGTTTATAGATCCCCCGGTCAAGCCGGGGGATGACAGTTTTGTCATTATCCGGCTTGACCGGATAATCTAAATAATTATTGCAAATTCGAAATTTCGTTATAGAATATAAATAAAGACAAATCAGGAGGTCATTTAAATGGCAAAGAAAGGTAAAGATTATTTTGGATTACCATGGATTATCAGTCTTATTCTGGCAATTATTCCGGTAACTTCATGGTTATTTGGAGCTGTAACCCGCTTTCAGGAAGGAAAACCTGTTGCAGGTATCATCCGTTTGCTCCTGCTCGGCTGGAACGTTATCTGGATTATCGATATTCTTTGTGTTCTCTTCACAAAGAAGATTTTGCGAGTTCTTAACGCTTAAAACTATATAATAGCAAAAAAGGCTGTCCGTTTGGACAGCCTTTTTTAGTTTATTAGTCTTTTTCTACGTCGTAGCAAGTAATGTGCAAATCCTTAAGTTGCTGTTCGTCAACAGGGCTTGGACATTCATCCATAGGACTTGCTGCGAGGTTGTTCTTAGGGAAGGCGATAACCTCGTGGATTGATTCTTCGTGGCACATCAACATGATGAGGCGGTCGAGACCAGGTGCGATACCTCCGTGTGGTGGAGCACCAAACTTGAAGGCCTGTACGAGGAAGCCGAATGCCTTTTCTGCACGTTCGCGACTGTAACCAACGATTTCGAAAATGCGTTCCTGAAGGGCAGGATCATTAATACGCATAGAACCAGAAGCAAGCTCGTATCCGTTGAGAACGAGGTCGTAGAGGTCACCCTTTACTGCGCCTGGATCCTGTTCGAGTGTATCCCAGTACTGCTTCTGTGGGAGAGTGAACATGTGGTGTTCTGTTTCCCAGTGATTTTCTTCTTCATTCCATGCAAAGTATGGGAAGTCGATAATCCATGCAAAGTGGAATTCATCATTTGGATTATAGAGGTTCAGGTCTTTACCAAGCTGCTTACGAACTGCACCGAGTGCTGTACAGGCAAGCTGCCAGTTTTCGTCGCTTACAAAAAGGATAAGGTCGTTCTTTTCTGCACCGAGCTTGCTGCAGATTTCTGCTTCTTTTCCGGCATAGAACTTTGAAATTCCGCCTTCGAAAGCGCCTTCTGCATTTACTTTCATCCATGCAAGACCTTTTGCTTTATATGTCTTAGCAACTTCTTCGAGTGCTTCAATATTTTTGCGTGAGTATTTATCTGCAACGTTCTTTACAACGAGAGCCTTGAGACCAGAACGCTTGTGGCGCTGAACATCGCGGCCAGAGTTTGCAGCACCTGCCTTAAATGCGTTGAAATCTGCAAGGTCTGCCATGAAAGCTGCATCCTGCATCTTCATATCAAAACGAAGATCCGGCTTGTCGCTTCCGTACCAGTCAAAAGCATCTTCCCAGGCAATGCGGTCAAACTTAGCTGGCAAATCGTAGTTCAAAGTCTTTTTAAAGATGTACTGCATCATACCTTCGGTAGTTGTAAGAACTTCTTCGCGGTTTGTGAAAGACATCTCCATATCAATCTGAGTAAACTCAGGCTGGCGGTCTCCACGAGCATCTTCATCGCGGTAGCAGCGTGCAATCTGGAAGTACTTATCAAATCCAGAAACCATCAAAAGCTGCTTGTAAAGCTGTGGGCTCTGTGGGAGAGAATAGAATTTTCCAGGGTGAACACGTGATGGAACGAGATAGTCGCGGGCTCCTTCTGGAGTAGATTTAATGAATGTAGGAGTTTCAATCTCAAGGAAGCCTTTGCTTGTGAGGTACTCGCGTGTAGCAAAAGTAACCTGGCTTCTGAGGATGATATTGTGCTGCATCGGCTCGCGGCGGAGGTCAAGGTAGCGGTACTTAAGACGAAGGTCTTCGTTTGCAACTACGAGAGTTCCATCCTTCTGACGAACTTCTTCGATAGAGAAAGGAAGCTCCTGAGAAGTTGTGAAAATCTGAATATCAGATGCTTCAACTTCAATTTCGCCTGTTGCCATATCGGCATTAATATCTTTATCTGAGCGTGCATTTACAACGCCTTCAACTGCGATACAATATTCACTCTTGAGGCTGGCTGCAATCTTCTTAACATCATCACTAGCACTATCGCCAACCATTACCTGTGTGATTCCATAGCGGTCACGCAGACGGATAAACAAAAGGCCGCCCAAGTCACGGGTACGGCTTACCCAACCGTTCAAAACAACTTTCTTACCAACATCACTCTTGCGGAGCTCTCCGCAGGTGACAGTACGCTTAGTATTTTCCATAGTAGTGACATTTTAGCGTTATGAAGAAAGTTTTACAATAATATGGTTTATGATATACTTAACACATGTCTTTAGGGTCACAAAAACATTCTCAAATATATACAGCAGCTCTAGTCGGCACAGGCCGTATCGGTTTTTCGCTTGGCTTTGACAAGAAGCGCGAACAGCCCGCATCTCATACAATGGCACTGCTTGGTAACAATCGCATAAAGCTGATTGCCGCCTGTGATACAAATGAAGAAAATCTTACAGAATGGGGACATTACGTAAAAGGAGCAAAAGTCTTTTCTTCCAGCTCTGAGATGTATAAGTCTATCCCTACCCCAGATATAATCACCGTAGCTGTAAACGAGGACTCTCACATGGAGGAGTGTCTGGCAGCTATTGAGGCCAAACCACGCCTTATTATTTTGGAAAAGCCGGTTGCCTTAAACAGCGCTCAGGCTGCGGAAATTGCCGTGGCCGCCGAAAAAGCCGGAGTTCCTGTTATGGTCAATCATGAACGCCGTTTTGCAGCGGACTATAATATGGCAAAGTCTTATATTAAAGAAATCGGGAAACTGCAGACTATCCGCGGGGAACTCTATTCCGGGCTTCGTATATATGGAAAAGATTATGAAAAAGATGGCAGCTACAGCCTGCTCCATGACGGCACCCATCTTGTAGATATAATCAGCTGGCTTCTGGATGAAAAACTTTCGTTACCGGTTGTCACAGGAATTTACAAAGACGAAAAAGACGAAGTCCGCAACTTCAGCGCGCATTTTACAACTGAAGCCTGCGCAGAAGTAACAATCTGCATGAGTGGCCGCAGCCGCTTTTTCAGCTTTGGACTTGATATTCTGGGAACCGAAGGAAGAATCTGCCTTGGCAACGGCTACGCAAAATTCTACAAACGCAAAGAATCAAAGCTTTATACGGGCTTTTATTCGCTCGCACGAGACAAAAACATTCATCTGCCAAAAAAGACAGGTTACTTTTCAAATATGATTCAGAATGCAGTTAATTTCCTGGATGGAACAAGCCCTCTGCAAAGTCCTCTCTCAGCAGCAATTGAAGATCTGAAGGTGCTTGAAGAAATTAAGGCTTTTTTGATTTAAGCCTCAAAGTACGTTGAATCTTGTGCGCTTATAAAAAATCTTTCAAATTCCTCTAACCTATTATAAACTATATGTAAACGCTCGCACAGGGCACAGGAGGAAGTAATGAAAAATCTATTTAAGAAGTTTGTGGCTATAGGCCTTTTAGTATTATTTGCTTCATCAATGTTTGCTGAACCTGCAAGTACCGGCATTACTGACAGTGATGTAAAAAACTGGGCGAAAAATTTGAATCCGATTGTAAATGAATTGAATAAACTTGGCCTTTGGAACGACGATTCAATAAATGCAACTGCAAAACAAAAATCATCAGCTGATGCAGTTTTGAACAAGTATGGAATCAGCGGATCAAACTGTATAGAAAAATTTGGAATGATTAGCGGATGTGCCGTTGTTCTTGTTTCTGCAAGCGAACTGGATGCTCAGTCTATTGCCATACTCAAAGCAATGGGAATGGATCCCCTAGAAGAACTTAAGAAGAATGTAAACTCTAAAGATTATGCAGTAGTTGAAGCTAACTCAAAGGCTGTTGTTAAGGCTTACCAAAATCTTGATACAAGCAGTTTTGATTCAGGCAGCTCTGATGCAAGTGATGATTATTCTTACGGTGACGCTGAGCTTGCAGATCTTTACAGTAGATTGGGAGATGCATTTGCAAAGCAGGCAGCAGAAAGTGAAGACAGAGACCCGGAACATGCGGAAGCAATCAAAAAACTTTACGAACAGATAAGCAAGGCAAAGGGTGACTCAGGTTATATTTATAAGACAAAAAAATCTGCTTCAAAATATAAGAAAACAAATTATAAAAAAGGAACTGTCCTTACCAAAGAAAATGGTTATGGTTCAGATGAACTCACCTGGTCTTTTGATTTAGACAAGAAAAAGGCTAAACTTGATTTTAACTGGAACAAAAATTCAAAGACAATTAATTACACAATTACTTCAATTGAATATTATTATACCAAGGTAGATTCTGACATGGGCGGTGAATCAAAGGAATATGTTGTTGCCACAAAAGAAGGTCCTGTTTTCCACTTCTTTGATGAATGGGATTTTTCAGGCAACGCTTTTCATAAACAGATTGGTATAAAGGGTGTTGACTTTAAGAGTATTACTGAGTGGAACTGGGAATACAATACTTGGTCTGATTACAATTAAAAGTTAATCAACCTAAAATAATCACATAACAAAGGTTCGTAGCCGACAGGCAGTCAAGCTGCCTGCGGTTTAAAATATTGTTATGGCGACAGGCCACTGGCCTGCTTTTTTTAGGAAGAAAAAAAATGAAAATAAGATTTCTTATATTATTTTTAATTTCTTTCACTTTTTTATCATGTTCCGAAGATAAATATAATTTTTATAATACATGTTCTGAAATCGACTTTGAAGAAAATCAGTGGGTTCCGAAATTTCTAAAAACAGTTGATTGCCAAAATATAGCTTTATATCACAATTTAGATACAAATGAAATTTGGGGAAAGTTTTATACCACTGATGATTTAAATTTTGAAAATGAAAATAGTACTTTTAAAATAAACAATAAAACAAAAAAAAGACTAAATAAAATCGGATTGGAAAATAATTATATCGTCTTAAGAACAGAAGATATTAATTTTAATATAAAAATCTTTTTTCAAAATTCTAATAAAACAATAGTATATTTTTACGGAACGTTAAGATAGCAATAATAATTAATTTATGAAATATAATTTTAGGGTTTACGCGACGAAGCGATAGAAAAAATTGAAAATAATATAAAGCAAGTCGAGCTTGCTTTATATTATTTATTCAACTTTAGGGCAAGACAAGGTAGTGATAGTAAGCGGCTTTACGCCGCCCGAAAAAAATATAATAATAGAAGCGTAAGCTTCAAAAATTTGTACAGAAATTTTCATAAAGAAAATAAGTGATTTATGAAATCCAATTCTGTATAAGATATATTTTTGCCATAACAAAGGTTCGTAGCCGACAGCGGGTCGAGCCCGCTGCGGTACAACCAGTTGTTATGTGGACGCCCGCACTGGGGCGCTTTTGGAGAAAAAAATGAAAAATAAGATTAAAATAAGTTTGTTTGTATTTTTTATAGTTTCAAATTTTTGCTATGCTTTGCCATTTACACATTATACTTCAGATTTTTTACGGTTAAGAAAAGATGAAAACTTAAAATCAGAAATTATTACTGTTCTAGAGCCTAACTTGGGAATAGAAATAATTGAAAAAGGAAAAAATGAAACTATTGATGGTATTGCAGCTGATTGGGTTAAAGTTAAATGTGCAAATGGTTATATCGGCTGGTGCTTCTCTGGATATTTGAATCCAATTGAGAATGATGTTGCAAATACTCTTTCTAAAGAAGTTGCAAAAATAGAGGCTGGAACATATCCAAAACAAAATAATTCTTCAGATCAATTAAAAAATATTACTTCATTAAAAGAAATAATTGGGAAAGATGGATATTATATTCAGCAACAAAGCAGAAGATTCCAGGGACATGGTAGAGCTCCAGAAATTTTACAGCTTTCTGTCGTAAATAATAAAGTATTTGTTCGAGAAATTGATATTGTTAAAAACAAAACTATTACACTGAAAGAAATTGAATTTGTATATAATGGAACAACTTTCGTTCATGATAAATCTAAATTAAAACTAGATGACAAAAATCATTTAAATATTTTTTATCTTGAAAATATTCCTGAAAAAAAATGGTTAGGTACTTACGAATATGATGAACCTTATACAATAGTTCCTGATATTAATTACAAGCAATTAGTTAATCAAACAAGTGATGTTTTAAAGAATTACGCAGGTGAATATGTATATGATTCATTTAAAATCATAAAAAACGAAAACATGAATATTAACTTAAAAAGTATCAAAAATGCAAAAATTCAGATCAACTATAACGAAATTCAAAAATGTCTTTCTGTCGATTGTCATGCGTTACTTGATATTAACAGTCCTAATAACCGTGTTGGAAACTTTACATTAGATTTTATTGAAACATCAGCATCAGAACCTTTTTATTGGACTTATGGAGAAGGCGCAGGATATTCAGAAGAAAAATTTTGGTTCTATAAGGGAGGAATTGCCATTTCCTATGAATATTCAGGCTTTGACTTTGATGATGAACATAATGTTACAAGTATAAAGTATATAAAGTATGTAGTTTTCTTAAAAAAGATAAATTAAAATATAATCACATAACAAAGGTTCGTAGCCGACAGCGGAACAATCAATTGTTCCGAGCCATTATTTCGATGAGCCTAAAAAATGCTATCGCATTTTTCTTAACGGCTCTTCGATTGTAGGCAGGGTCAAGCCGCGTGCGGTTTAACTCATTGTTATGTGGACGCCCGCACTGGGGCGCTGTTAGTAGGAAAAAAATGGTAGACAAAATACAGATGGTAGGTTGTGCATTCCTTCCAATTGATAAAAAAAGAAAACAAATATTAATTTCAAAAAGAAGTATGAACAAAAAATACTTTCCTGGATTATGGGAAGTAATAGGTGGAAATCTTGAATTTGGGGAAGATTTCAAAGATTGTATAGTCAGAGAAGTAAAAGAAGAAATTAACTGTAGAATAAAAGACTTACAGCATTTGCATTCAAGAGCAATGTATTTAAAAGATTTAATGTATATTACAATCGCATATTATGGAGAGTTACTTGATAATCCAATATTTAATAAAGACGAAATATCAGAAATAAAATGGATTAGTGAAGAGGAATTATCAGACTTTGATTTCTGTCCTGGTGACATTGAATTATTAAAGCTAGGTTTTGCAAAACTTTAGTAGACCAAGCCCGCCTTTTTTTATTGTAGACATCCCATAAAGAGGTGATAAAATGCCACAAATAAGACCTATTCGAGATTTAAAGAATACTACAGCAATTTCCAACTTATGCCATGAAACCAATGAACCAATATTCATTACAAAAAACGGATATGGTGACATGGTTATTATGAGTATGGAAACATTTGAAAAATCATCGTTTCTGAATAATTTGTATGATAAACTTGCTGTCGCAGAAGCAGATTTAAAAGCTGGTAGAGTTTCTGATGTAGATGATGCTCTCTCTAACATAAGAAAGAAATATGGCTTATAAAGTCCAGATTGATGCCGTTGCATTTAAGGAATAAACAGAACAAGTCCATCTTTTTCCTTGTTAAATCAGTCTTAATATAGTAACATATAAAGACTGGAGGTTTTTATGATTACAAATGTTCAAGAATGTATAAAACCGATTTCTTATGTAAAAACGAATGCTGCGGACATGATGAATTTTGTAAATGAAAAAAAAGAACCACTCATAATTACACAAAATGGTGAATCGCGTGCAGTTTTAATAGATGTCGAATCATATCAGAAAATGAAGGACGCATTTAATTTATTGAAACTCATTCAATTATCAGATACAGATGTGCGGGCTGGAAGAGCAAAACCTGCAAAAGAAGTTTTTTCAAATTTAAGAAGGAAATACAATCTTGAAAAATGAAAAAATTGAAGAAATTATAATTTCAGAATTTGCCGAAGATGATTTGGATGAAATTGTCGCTTATTATTTTTCAAGAAGTCCAGATTACGTTGAAAGAATAATTTCTGCATTTGAAGAAAACGTAATGTCGCTTCAAAAACATCCTAAAAGCGGAAGAATTGTTCCCGAATTGGAACGTCAGGGAATTACAAAATACAGAGAATTGATTCAAGAATACTATAGAATCATTTATGAAATCTCTGGAAACAAAATAATAGTTCACACAATAATAGACGGCCGAAGAAATTTTGAAGAAATAATAATTTCAAAATTATCTCGATATTATGGAAACAAAAACTAACAAAGGGTAGTAACCGACAGCGAGCCGAACAAGTTAAAAAAGGTTGCAGAACCAACATATTCTACAACCTTTTTTTAACTATAAGCTCAAATCTGCTTTAGTTTATTTCTTACCAAAAATATCAAAATATCCTGCTACGAATACAACCAGAATGATAAGTGGAGCGATATAGCGGAGGTAGAACTGAACTACCTTGTTCTTAGGGAACTTAATACCCTTTCCGGCATCAGCTTCGGCAATAAAGCCATCCCAGCCCCAGCCCTTCTTAATTGTACAGAAGAGGAGGAAGAGCATTGATCCGAGTGGCAACAAGTTCTGACTTACGATGAAGTCCTCCAAAGCGTCGATAGAACCGATGTGAGCACCGAAGTGAACTCCAGACCAAACGTTCATACCAAGAGCAGCAGGTGTAGCCAAAATCAGCATTGCTACAAAGTTGATGAGTACAGACTTGCGGCGGCTCCAGCCAAACTTATCCATTGGGAATGCTACGATGTTCTCGAATACGGCAATTACAGTAGAAAGAGCAGCAAAACTCATGAAGAGGAAGAAGAATGCACCAACGATGCGGCCTGCAACTGGTCCCATTGAGTTGAATACGTTTGGAAGTGACATGAATGCAAGACCTGCACCAGAAGAAGCTTCTACATTGAATGCAGCACAAGCTGGGAAGATGATAAGGCCAGCACAAATAGCTACGAAAGTATCAAGTCCGATTACGCGGAGAGCTTCACCTGTGAGTGAATGTTCCTTTTCAATATAAGAACCAAAAATCTCCATAGAACCAATACCGAGAGACAAAGTAAAGAAAGCCTGTCCCATAGCAGCATAGATTGTGTCCCAGAGACCATGTTCGCCGCTTACAAGAGCCTTAAAATCTGGCTTGAGGTAGAAGGCATAACCAGCACCTGCTCCAGGAATGAAAGCAACGTAAATTGCAAGACCAATCATAATTACGAAAAGTGCAGACATCATGATTTTTGTGATGCGCTCAACACCCTTCTGAAGACCAAGGAAACATGCACCAAAGCCGATGATGATTACAACAACCATCCAGATTAAAAGAGTTGATGCACTGCCAACAGTTTCACCAACAAAAACATTTACAATGTCGTCGCCGCTGAGACCTACAAATTTTCCACCAATCATCTGGAAGAAATATTTAAGGAACCATCCTGAAACAACAGTGTAGAACATCATCAAAAGATAGTTTCCAATAATTGCAAGGTTACCATAAATGTGCCATTTAGTTCCGGCTGGTTCGAGTGCCTGGAATGCACCACCCATACCTTTTTTAGAAGCACGACCAACAGCAAATTCACAAACCATAACTGGCAATCCCAAAATTGCAAGGAAAACCAGATAAATCAAAACGAAGGCTGCTCCGCCGTATTTACCAGTAATATAAGGGAAACGCCATACATTTCCCAAACCAATAGCACAACCAGCCGACAAAAGCAAAAAGCCAAGACGACTACCAAGATTCTCGCGATTCTGCTCGCTCATAATAAACTCCTGAATTTTTGATATCTTGTTATTATAGGTAGAAACAGGCAGAATCGTCAAGAAAAAAAATGGAATTACGGTAATGTCATCCTCGGGCTTGACCCGAGGATCTGTACACCACTATACATTGCAGATTCCCGGGTCAAGCCCGGGAATGACACGCTATTTTCTTAATCTCGCTTTGATACGGCTCTTCAAATGCTCAAGCTCATCCTTATACTGAATAGACTTCATTGTCGGGAAGTGAGCCATAAAGCTTTCGGCAGCCTTGTTACGGGCAGTCTGGAATTTTTCAATTTTATCCAGAAGATTCTGGCTGATAATATCTTTACCAGTAGCAGCGTGTTCTTTTACAGAAGCAAGCATTGTTTCAAAGTTCTCTCCTCTGAACCATGCTTCACTTCCATAATGGTCTCGCAAACTTTCGCCAAAGGTTTTGATTTTTTCCATTGTTGCACTGAAGTCAACGAGCTTACGGACAGTGACAATCATATCTACTGCAAGAGCTATTCCAATCAGATCGCTGGAAATCATAGTCACAAAATCTCCAAGCCAGTTTAAAAAGCGCAGCATCTGAGGATAAACAAAATGAATTACGCCCAGCCCCATAAAGCCGAAGAGCACCGAGTTCAAAAGGCAGATGCGGCCATTCAAATTAAATTTATAATGAGAATAATCCCACCAGCGGGCGTGAAAGGTCTTCTCCATAATCCAGCTGACAAAATATTCTACGAGAGTACACAAAATCATAGAGGCAAAAAAGAGATGAATCCAGGTGGAATAAAGAGCCGCCGGAAGCAGCAAAATCACAACTCCGCCAAAGCCATAAATAGGACAGATTGGTCCGTGCAAAAATCCGCGGTTAACAAATTTGTGTTCGTGAAAAATGCCCACATAAAGCACTTCCGAAATCCAGCCTGTAACGCTGAACATAATAAAAATCAAAAATGCCTGCCTGAACGGCAGCTGATAAATAGCCATCATTTCCATATCTTTAAATATAATCTCTTTTCTTGTATAATTCAAATTTATGGAAGTATTTCTCGGAATCCCTGCGGCCGACGGAACTGGAATTGGAACTGCATTTGTTATTCCTGATCCGGTTAAACGTGCAATTCCGCAGCACCACATTAACATCGACCAGATAAATAGAGGCTGGAGCCGTTTTGAGGCTGCAGTTCAGACCGTTACGCTCGGACTTTCTGAGCTTCTGGATTCTCTTTCCAAAACCAGCGAACGCGATAAAGCTCAGCGCGAAGTTTTTGAGACTTACATCCTTATGCTCGAAGACCCTGTATTCAAACAGGAAGTCCGCGACTTTTATGAAAATCAGCTATTTAATATAGAATATACTGTTCAATTTAAGGCAGAAGAATATGCGGCAAAACTGCGTCAGGCTGGTAACTACTACCTTTCTGAACGTGCCCAGGATATAACTGATGTTTTTGGCCGCGTTCTTGATGAAATGCTTGATATCCATCCTTTTGATATCAATAGCGTACCAGATGGTTCTGTAATTCTTGCAACTTCCCTAAGTTCTGCTGATACAATCATCCTTAGCAAACGAAAGATTGCCGGACTTGCCTTGAGCGAAGGCGGTGTTTCCAGCCACGTGGTAATTCTTGCCCGCAACTATGGAATTCCTACTGTTGTTGGCCTTGAAGAAATCAGCAAAAAAGTTCGCAATGGTGAAACTGTAATTATTGATGGTAAGGATGCTGAAATCCTTGTTAGTCCTGACCGCAATACAATAGAAGAATATAAAGCAAAAATCCGTGAAGAGTATCAGAGAAAACTCAGTCTGCGTACCTTCCTTAATAAACCGGCCGTTACAAAAGACGGTACTCGTTTTAAGCTATACGCAAATATTGGTACTCCGGAAGAAGCTGAAATTGCCCTCGCAGAAGGAGCTGATGGTATCGGACTTTTCCGTACTGAGTTCCTTTATATGGCTCAGAGCGGGGCTTCTCTTAATGCAGCTGCACGTTCATTCAGTGAACAGACTCAGTTTGAAGCTTATAAATCAGTTCTTCAGATTATGGGTGATAAGCCTGTTACTATCCGTACCCTCGATGCCGGTGGTGATAAGCTGATTAACTCTGTAGACCTCCCAAATATCGAAGAAAAGAATCCGCTTATGGGCTTGCGTGCTGTGCGCCTGAGTCTTGAATATCCAAACATTTTGAAAACCCAGCTTCGCGCTCTTTATCGTGCGAGTGTTTACGGCAATCTTAAAATTATGTTCCCGCTGATTACCAGTGTGGACCAGGTAAAAGAATGCCTTGAAATAGTAAATGTTGTAAAAGCTGAACTTGATGCTGAAAAGATTCCTTATCAGGCTGATATTCCTGTCGGAATTATGATTGAAACAGCGGCTGCGGCACTGGTTACTGATTGCCTTTCTAAGGTAAGCGACTTCTTTAGCCTTGGTACAAACGACCTCACTCAGTATACTCTTGGCGTTGACCGCGAAAATCCTCATGTTTCCGGACTTTACAACGAGTTCAATCTTGCAGTTTTGCGCCTTATAGAAATTACAATTCGTTCTGCAAAAGAAAACAATGTTCCTATTGCTGTCTGCGGTGAAATGGCAGGACGTCAGGACAGTGTTATGGTACTCGCCGGAATGGGAATCAGAAATCTGAGTATGAGTCCAAAGCTGATTTCAAGCACAAAAGAATTGCTTTCAAGATTTACGATTCAGGAACTGGAAGCAATTTCTAGCAAACATCTAAATAACCTCTAGGAAAACAAATGGCTAAAAAGAAAGCAAAACCTGACTTCTCACGCCCAAAGGAAGAAGTTCTGGAAGAAAAAAGACAGAAAGCCGAAGAAAAGGCTCGCGCCGAAGAAGCTGATTTTATTACACCCGGCGCAGTAAACGGAATCACCGTGGCCCCAGACGGCACTGTAACTGCAAACGGCGACCTTGATCCGGAAGATGCTGAATACGATGGACTTCCACTCGTTGTCATTGCCGGCCGCCCTAACGTTGGAAAATCTACCCTCTTTAACCGCTTTTTGCATCACCGTGTGGCTATCGTAAACGACCAGCCTGGTGTAACACGTGATCCGGTTGAAGCAACTGCAATTATTAATGGCAAACCAGTTCACCTTGTTGATACCGGCGGATATAAGCTTACTCGCGACATCGGTACAAAAGAGGCTGAGCTCGACGACTACGTAGTTGAGCGCTCCCTCGATATGATTGACCGCGCAGATGTAGTTATTCTTCTCCTCGATGCAGGCGAAATTACCGGCGAAGATGAAGAATTCATCATCAAAATGCGCCCTTACTGGAATAAGCTGATTGCAGCCGTAAATAAAACTGAAGGCGGCAAAAACGAAGCTGAAGCCTGGAACTACGCCCAGTATGGTTTTAACGACTTGATGCTGATTTCAGCAGAACACGGTGACCATATCTCAGACCTTGCAGATGCAATTACAGAACGCTGTAACTTCAGCAAGGTAAAAGTGCTGAGTTCAGACCGTCCAATCAAAATTGCAATTCTTGGAAAACCAAATACAGGAAAGTCTACTCTTTCCAACCGACTTACACACAGTGAAAACTCTATCGTTTGTGACTACGCAGGAACTACCCGCGACGTTGTTGAAGGCGAGTTTGAATATGCAGGCCGCCGCTTTAAAGTTCTTGATACTGCCGGAATCCGTCGCAAGGCTAAGGTTCATGATGATGTTGAATACTATTCTGTAAACCGCGCCATCAAAACTCTGGATGAATGTGATGTTGTATTCCTTATGATTGATGCCGTTGAAGGACTTGCCGAGCAGGATAAGAAAATCTGTTCTCTGGCATTCGAAAAAGGCCGCGGTATCATCTTTGTTTTGAATAAATGGGATTTGCGCGAAGAAAAAGACAATAAAGCTGTAAAATCTGTTCGAGAATGGATGAATATCATGTTTGCACATATGGATTTTGCACCGATTCTTCCACTTAGCGCACTTGAAGGCAAAGGTATTAAAGATTTGCTGAATACTGCAATTGATATGTACGGTCAGCTTACAAAGAAGATTGGAACTTCTTCTTTGAACAATGCCCTTCAGGATTGGCTGGAGAGATATCCGCCACCAGCAAGTAAAACCGCTCACTTCAAAATCCGCTATATGACTCAGGCAAGTGTAAATCCGGTTTCGTTTATAATTTTTGCAACAAGACCTGAAGTAGTACCAGAGCCTTACGTTACTTATTTGAAAAACCGCATCCGCGAAGATCTCGGCTACGACCAGATTCCGGTTCAGGTAGAATTCAAAGGCAGCCGCCAGAAGTGGGAAGATAGAGAAAGATAATGTACACCATCGGCCAGATAGAAGACTTAACAGGCGTAAAAGCTCATGTTCTCCGCTACTGGGAAGAAGTCGTTCCAGGCTTCACCCCGCGCAAGGATATGTCTGGCCGCCGCCTCTACTCTCAGCGAGAAGTTGACCTCATTCTCCGCCTCAAATATCTGATTACCGAAAAGAAGTTCACCGCCGAAGGTGCCGGCCGCCAGATAATCGAAGAAGCCCAGGCCGTCCAGGACAACGCCGAACTGATAAACCAGATCCGAGAGTGCAGACAGATATTAACCGATTTGTATGTAGGATTATCGAACAGTAAATAAGTACTGTCACCCTGAACTTGTTTCAGGGTCTCATTCAGAGGAGTAAACATGGCTGAAAAAGGATATGTTTATTTTATGACAAATGCAAATAATAAAGCCTTATACATCGGCGTAACCAGCGACTTAACAAAACGTGTTTTACAACATAAAAATCATCAATATGAAGGTTTTACAGATAAATATAACTGTACAAAGCTCGTATATTATGAAGAATGGAAAGATTTGTCTATATAATATATTTATATTAAAAATCACGTCATTCTGACAGGATAACGTCATCCTGAACTTGTTTCAGGATCTAATAAAAAGGAGATGCTGAAACAAGTTCAGCATGACATTACTATAATGAACAAAGAATCTACATCATCTAAACTGATAACTTCTCTTTTTGATACTACTAATCTTTCAAAAGACTCGGTCGCTATACTCAATTCATTTGATGAAATAATTCAGGGTGTGCGCCCACTTAATAGCAGACAGCTCCAGCAGTTGCCTGAACACATCCGTAATCTTTCACATCAGCTTACAGATGACCGCGCAAGCCGTCGCCTGGGCTACATGAACGATAATATTCAGCTTAGTTCTTATGTACGTTACTATACCTGGTGGAATCTCGTGCGTTTAACACGTCTTTTTGCAAATCTGCCTGATTCTGTATTCCCGACCAGCGACACTACCTGTATAGACCTGGGAAGTGGCCCTCTCACTGTGGTTACGGCACTCTGGCTTGCACGCCCCGAACTTCGAAAGCTCCATCTTACCTGGTACTGTCTTGATGTTTCTGCAAACTCACTTAGTCTTGGTGAAGATATTTTCCTTTCTATCGCCGCAAAGGCAAAGGCTTCAGATGAATCAATTGAACCATGGCAGATTATCCGCGTAAAAGGACCTTTTGGAACTCCAATCAAACAGAAAGCAGGCTTCCTTACCTGTGCAAATATGCTCAACGAGCTGGATCAGGCAAGCGACATGCCTCCGGAATTCCAGACTAAAAAATATTATGAGCAGCTCCAGCGCTATACTGAAAAAGATGCGGGTATAATTCTTGTGGAACCAGGTGTTCCAAAGGCAGCCCGCACACTCAGTCTGCTTCGTAGCCGCTATATAAAAGACGGCCGCACAATTGCAGCCCCTTGTCCTCATGCCGAAGAATGCCCTATGAGTGGATTTAAGGCTTATACTGGAAGTAAAAATAAGTGGTGTAATTTTGCATTTACCACAGAAGACGCTCCTCATAAGTTGCAAAAGCTTTCTGATATGGCTAAGTTACCGAAGGAAAGGGCGACATTGAGTTTTATTGCAGTGGAGCATTGTCATGCTGAACTTGTTTCAGCATTTCCTGACGACTCTAAACAGAGATCCCGAAACAAGTTCGGGATGACAGATATTTCTGACATACGCATTACTTCAGATAAGCTCCGTCTGCCAAACTACATGTGCGGCTATTATGGTTGCAGTCAGTATGGGCTCGTGCTCGTCACACTCCCGGATGAAAACAATACGCGTCTTCCAAAGCCGCTGTTCCGCCCGAAATCCGGCGACCTTATTCAGGTTAAAACAAAAACACCGGATTCTCTTCCAAAGGACGAAAAATCCGGTGCATTGATAGTAAAACTTTAGACCCTGAAACAAGTTCAGGGTGACAAGCTACTTATTCATAACAGCGCCGCAAACACCTGCTACAATTCCAACTACTACCATGTAGAAGCCTACAGTTGCGTGCTTGAGAATATTTTTACCGATTGCTTTGTAAATACCACCGTTTGTTGTAAATCCGATTACAAGAACAATAGCACCAGCAAGAGCTACGATAGCAAAAATCAATTTAAGACCTTTGAGCTGTGGAACAAAACAAGCAACAAGACCTGCAATTCCACCAACAATAACAAGAAGAGCACCAATTGTTACAAATCCTGAATTATCAAAATTGATGAATTTGAATCCATTTGCACTTCCAAGGAATCCACTGAACATAGGGCAGCAGAATCCGATTACAACAAGTGCCATACCAATTAAATAAATAAGTGGCAAGCTAACTTTCTTTCCCATAAAAATCACTCCTTTTTTATTGGGTTATAGTTTTTTTTCAACTCTCTTCGAAAAAAACTTTTACCAATAACAATATTTTATCACATTTTTAGGGATTAGCAAGAAAAAGAGACCCCGAAACAAGTTCGGGGTGACGATTTAGATAAATTCTTCGCCAAAGTCGCGGCACAGCTTTTGTACTGCCTGACGACCGGTATAAACTGCAATTGGTAAGCCACCTGGCATTTGAATGCGCTGACCTGCAAAATATACACCGAACAATGATTCAAGTTCCTGTGGATAGTTATATTGCTTACCGCCTGCTTCCCATACACTCATCCAGCTGCCTTCGTAAGATCCTGTATAGCGTTCATAAGTACAAGGAGTTGCAACATCAATTACTTCAATATTTTCACCAATTTCTGGCACGAATTTTGAAATCTCTTTTATAAAAAGTTCAGCGAGTTCCTGCTTTTTTGCTTTATAGGTTCCATCAGCTTTTGCAGCCTTCCAGAATCCATAACTATCTCCAATTAACAACACCGTAACAGCGGTACAGCCTTCTGGAGCATGATCTTTATAAGCAGCATAGTTATAGATTCTAAGTTCTGTCCACTTTCCACCGGCATATTCGAACGGTTTTTCAAGCGGATATACACAACAATATGGTAAATGCGACAAATCAGCTTTTATGCCAAGACCTATAAACATATTCTGCTCTGTAAGAAGCTTATGACGCATTGTATTTACCCAAGGCTCATCAATCATTGTATCAAAGAGATTATCTACTGCAGCTCTTGCATCCTGAGTTACTATAACTGCATCAGCTTCAAGCTCAGAAGTTTCTCCACCTCTTCCATCGCTGATAACTACGCCCCGAACTTCATAATCTTCCGTATGAATATTTTCTGCCTTTGTTTTAAACAGAATTTTTCCACCCAAAGCTTTATAAGTTTCGAGCATGTTATTTGCCATTCGGATTGAACCACCATCCGGATATCCGCAATCTCCACTTGCAAAAGAACCTAAAGTATAAATCAGCGACAATGCATTGTAGCGGTAACCTATTACACTCTTTAAAAGATGGCGAACATTTTTGTTCTTAAATTTTGCGATGTAATCTTCCTGACTTATTCCTTTAAGATACGGTACTCTTAAAACTGCAGGAAGCATCTTTATAAATTCCATAGGATTGATTTTTACAGGAGTACGGCACTTACAGCCCTTTTCATCAAAAACCGGCATATGGAAATTAGTAAAATCTTTGACTGCACGACAGAATTTTTTAATCATTCTTCTATCTTCTGGAGCATATTCCAACAAAGCCTGCTCCATCTGTGGTAAAAATCTGTAAAGACAGACTTTTTTTCCATTTTCATCAAAAACTGTATATAACGGATCTCGTAATTCTATCGGATTATTGTCCTGTAATGCACCAGTCTCTTTCCAAACCTTGTTTAATGGCATTTCCGGACTGGAACCTGTGAGCCAGTGCATGCCACCTTCAAAATAATAGCCTTTTCGGCTCCAGCTTGTAGAAAGGCCTCCCGGTATATTGTGCTGTTCTACAATTGTTACATCAAAACCTGCGCGAGCTGCATAAATTCCGGCTGAAAGCCCCGAAATTCCCGCCCCAATTACAACTAATTTATACATAAGATAATTTTAACATACCCCATCAAGATAAATCAATCAAAAATTATACTTAATATGTTCCATTGTATGGATATCCCGCGATTACTTGACTTTCCATTGCTTTAGGTTATAATTTCCAAGATATGACTCAAAGTATTTTTATTGTTTTGTCAAGTATTTTGTCCTTTGTCTCAATGCCTTTAATCATACTCTTCTGTAAGAAGTTCAGTTTGTATGATTATCAGAATGCAAGAAAAATCCATTCTGGAAATATTCCACGTCTTGGAGGAGTTGGAATTTTCTTTTCTTTTATGATTTCTGCTTCTATTTTTCTTACAACAGACAAGATTACAAATATACACCGAATTCTTCCACTGATTATTGCAGCTGCTATTATTTTTATTTTTGCAGTTCTTGATGATCTTTTAACACTTCCAGCAATTATTAAACTTATTGTTCAGCTTATTGCAGTTTCCATTGTAGTTTTCAATGGTTTCCGATTCCGCCAGATTTTTGGATGGGTACTTCCACTTCCAATCAGTATTGCTTTAACTTTTGGATGGGTTCTTGGAGTTATTAATGCCTATAACCTGATTGATGGTTTGGATGGTCTTTGTGGAAGTTTCTCTATTTCTGCAATTATTACTCTTGGTATTCTTTACACCTTGACTGGAAATAAAGAATCTGTTCTCTGCTATATTTTGGCTGCATCTATCCTTGGATTCTTGTGCTTCAACTGGCCGCCTGCAAAACTTTTTATGGGAGATGCCGGTTCTCAGTTCCTTGGATTTATGATTTCTGTATTCCCGCTTTTTGATTCTGGCAATGATTTTGAATACAACAAGCTTTTGATTATGATTGTAATCACTGCGTTCCCTGTTTTCGATACAATTGCAGCAATCTGGCGAAGAATCCGCGATAAGAGACCTATTATGTCTCCAGATAAATCACATCTGCATCACAAACTTTTGAACATGGGATACTCAAAATATACTGCTTTGTATCTGCTTTGCTTCCTTCAGTTCCTGCTTTGTGGTTCAGTAATTATTTCATACTTCTTAGGTTCAGGACGTGGTATGGCTTTATTGCTTGAATCTACCACCTTTATTATTCTCTTCTTTAGTTTTGTACATTACACAAACCGTGCAGTAATTAAAAATAATCAGAAAGAAGCTGCAGATACACTGGAAGCTTTGAACACTGCAAAATTAGAAGAAATTAACGAAACAACTGAAGAGTCTGAGAAAAAAGAATAGGCCTAAGCCTTAAAAATCTCTTTTCGATGCAAAACGCCAAGCTCGTGAATGTTAGATTCCAGCGTGGCGTTTTTTTGTGCCTCTGCAGATTTTTGATTGATATATTCTCCAAGATCAATTGTAAAGCGATTCATAGAAAAATGCTGAAATACAAAAACCTTTTCCCAAGCTTGTGGAGTACAGGAAGCCTTTAAAGTTTCTCGATAAGAAGCAAATATTCCTTTTTCCTTTAATTCAGAATAACCGACGAGCCAGAGTTCTGTTCCGAGTTCTGCGTGTAACTGGGCGGTACGCTTTGCCATCCAGATCTGGCTTTCTTCTATTAAATCAGCTATTTTTTTACCACCTTGCTTAGCGATAGTTTTGAGTTGAACTGTTTTTGCACTATGAACTGGAGTTTTGTTCAAAATAATCACATTGCGGCGAAAATCAATTCCAAGCTCTGGATTCCGACGGAAATAACCTTCTGCGATTTTTCCGGCCTGGCCTACAAGGTAGCGGTTATTTTTTGCAAGCTGCTCGTCTTTTCCAGGATTATCTCCTATTACAATCAGCTTAATATCATCATCTTTTGTAACTTCATCAAGTGAACGGTTATAGACAACAGTTGTTTCAAACGGATATTCAGGAGTTTTTGCCAGAATGGCCGCATCTTTCTGAAGCTTAGTGAGTTCTGGAGCCGAAGCCTTCCATTCTTCTATCTTACTGCGTAAATCATCCTTAAAATCACAAAAATATTTCCACTGCTGTTCTGTCATTGGTTTTTCCTTTTTCTTTTACAATTCTTTGATTATAGTATAAAATATATACATTGCATAAGCAAATAAACGAACAAAATATATTTTTTGGAGGAATTATGAAAAAACTTCTTGCACTCGCCATTACCGCAAGCCTGAGCCTTTCACTTTTTGCGGCTGACATCTTTACATACGCTCCGATTACCGGCAACGTAAAAGCCTACACCGAAACAGATTTTTCAATTGCTTCGCGATTCGGCACATTATACAGAACTCCAAGTTCAAAAATTACACACAGCTTTGATTCTAACGGAAAAGAAATTACTTCTTCTGAACTTACACCAAAGGATGCTGTAATTAATACAATTGCTTCAGAGTACGACAGAACTGGCAATTTGATTGGTCAGGTTTGTACAAGTGCTGACGGCGAAATTGTATGGAAGAATACTTATACTTTCAAAAACGGCTTTAAGCTGGATGCTTCTGAGTATGACAGAAAAGGTAATCTCCGTGCCCGCACAATCTATACTTACGACAACAATCTTCTTATTGATGAATCTTGCTACGATGGCGAAGGTGCTCTCATCTGGAAGACAATTTACAAGTATGACGAAAACAACCGTCTTGCTTCTGTAAATGAATATAATCCTGATGGATCTCTCAGTGAACTTACTTCTTACAATTATACAGAATCTGGTGCTATTGATTCTCTTTCTAAACTTGATGCTTATGCCAGCCGCCAGACTCAGTTAGTTTTCCGCTATGGAACAAACGGTCTGCTTAATGAGATTACAACTTATAATGCAGAAAAGCAGGTAACTAAGAGAACTCTTTTGAAGTATGATGATAAGGGAAATGTAAACAAGGTTTCTGAATATGATGTTGCAGAAAAGTTTGGAACTACAGTAAACGAACTTGTTTCTATGTCTGAATACAGCTTTGAATATGCAGGAAGCGCAGCAAGTGCTGCTGATGCTAAGTAAAATGCAAAATGCATGAAAAAAGCGCGATGTGAAAAACATCGCGCTTTTTTTATGTCCATTGTTCTAGAAACTATTAATAATTTGTAGCTTCAATCTGGAAATAAGCCTGTGGGTGAGCACATACTGGGCATACCTTTGGAGCTTCTTTTCCAATTACGATGTGACCGCAGTTGCGGCACTGCCAGATTGCATCGCCGTCGCTTGAGAATACAAGCTTGTCTTCAATATTCTTAAGAAGCTTGCGGTATCGCTCTTCGTGATGCTTTTCAATTGCGGCAACACCTTCAAAAAGTTTTGCGATATATTCAAAGCCTTCTTCGCGTGCAGTCTTAGCGAATCCGTCGTACATATCTGTCCATTCGTAGTTTTCGCCTTCTGCTGCAGCCTTAAGGTTTTCTTCTGTTGTACCTACGCCACCATTAAGAAGCTTGTACCACATCTTTGCGTGTTCTTTTTCGTTATCTGCAGTTTCAAGGAAGATTGCAGCAATCTGCTCGTAGCCTTCTTTTTTAGCCTGACTAGCGAAATAAGTGTACTTATTACGTGCCTGAGATTCACCTGCAAATGCTGTCTGCAGGTTCTTTTCGGTCTGTGTTCCTTTGATATCCATTTTTACGCTCCTATTATATAAAAATATATTGTATTAAATATAATCCAGAAATATGAGAAAGTAAAATAAAAAATCTGTTAATCACTTGAAAACAGACCAAAGATGTTTTACCATATAATATTGAGAGGAATTATATGAAAACTATAGGCATCAAATTAGCGGACGGGTCTTTTTACCCTGTACTTGAGGATAATACACCTTCGGAAAAGAAGCTTGAACTCACTACGGCTCATAACAATCAGACCAAAGTTATGGTTGATTTGTATCGTTCTGCTACCTGTTCAATGGAAGATGCTGAATATGTTGATTCCCTCCAGATTGATAATCTTAATGCACATCCTAATGGAGAAGCAGATATAAAATTTACAGTTTCCCTCGACGAAGACAATCAGCTTTCTGCAAAAATTGTAGACAGCGAAACAGGAAATGAAAGTAACACATCAATTACTCTTGTTTCACGCACTCTCGAAGAACGCCTTGTAACAGATGAATATGATATAAATGATTCTGAAGAAAGATCAGGAGCAGGAGCTGCGGTTGCCGGTGCAGTTGCGGCAGGTGGTTTATTAGCAGCCGCTGCAGCATTGCGAAATAAGGGATTCGACGAAGAAGAAACTACCGAGTCTGAACCAGAAACAGAGCCGGAAGCAGTTGTAGAAGAACCCGAAGTAGAAACAATTGAAGAAAGCGTTCCTGTTGAAGATGAAACTTTTGTTGATGAGCCTGTGGTAGAAGAAAGTGTTGAAGAATCAACAGAAGAAGAAATTATAACAGAAGATGAGCCGGTATTTGACGAGACACCAGTTGAAGAGCCAACTGATGATATAGTAATTGATGAGCCAATCACTGAAGAAGCAAATGATGATTTTGTGATTGACGAGCCGGTTGCTACTGACGAGCCAACAATAGATGAAACAACAGTTGAAGAGACTATAGAAGATACAGAAACCACAGAAGACATCGCCGGTGAACTTTCTGAAATGGACTTTGATTTACCAGAGGACACAGAACTCGATACATCAGACGACACTGTGATCAGCGATGACACAGAACTTCCAGACATGGACTTTGACCTTCCGGATGATACAGACAGTACGGTGGATGAGCCTGTCGAAACCACTGCAGATTTCGATACATCAGATGACACTATCTCAGCTGATGATACAATTAGTGACGACTCTACTCTGCCTGACATGGATTTTGATTTCCCTGAAGATACAGAATCTACAGAAACTGAACCGGAATTACCGGATGATTTCTTTAATACAGACGATTTAGACAACACAGAGGATACTATGAACGACTCGACTTTTGATACTGACTCACCAGTAGCCGGAGGCTTAAACTTTGACGGACTTTACGACGAAGAAACAGAACGCGGAACTTCAACTCAAACTGATGAAGACGATGTAAAGAAAAAGACAAAGGTTCCGGTAATCATCTGTATTATTTGTGCAATAATCTGTATTATCGCAACACTTTTAATCCTGTTTATCATTCCATCAAAATATAATCTTATTACTAAGAAACATGCAAAAGAAGCTGTTGCCGTAGAAGCACCTGCTCCAGAACCATCTCCTGCCCCAGTTGTAGAACCAGAACCTGAGCCGGAACCTGCCGTACCTGAAGCAAAAGAAGATGAAATTATCATCATTGAAAAGGCAGAAGAAGTTGTTCCTTCACAGCCACCAGTTGCAGAAGAAAAGCCTAAAGATATTACTTACAAGATTAAGTGGGGTGATACTCTTTGGGATATTGCAGATACTTACTATAAGAATCCTTGGCGTTACAAATATATTGCACGCTATAACGGAATCAAGAATCCGGATTATATTATTTCTGGAACAATCATAACTATTCCAGCACAGTAGGAGTTCAATGCGCGCTCCCCTGGTTTTTGCTGGAAGGCTCAAAAAACAATTTTTCAAGACTCTATTTTTAGCCGGAGTTATAGGCCTTAGTTTGCCGTGTACCTCCTGCTCTGCTACCACTAAACCTGAAAATCAGAAAAAATTTGGGAATGACACGGACTATTATATTGGGCTCAGGCTTTTAGGCGAAGGCAATGAAAACGCTGCCCGCGAAAAGTTTAAGCGCTGCATAAAAAAAGGAAGTCCCCGATGTGCCGAACGCAGCGCCGAAGCTCTCTGTACTTTTGGTAATCTTCAGGAAAAAAATTCTGCTGCAGAAAATCTTTTGAAGCTCTTTCCAGGAGAGAATGCTATTTTAATTGCTGCCCGCCAATTTTCTGCCAGCGATGAAATCAATAAGCTGATTCAGTGTACTTCTGGTCTTGATTTTTCTACTGCAAAAAATGAAATAATCCGGTTGCGGCTTGAAGCCATGGCAAAACGCGGAGACAGTTCCTACGAATCAGAAGTTTACCGCTGGTTTACAGAATGCCCTGTTTCTACCGAACACTATCAGTTTTACCGCGACACTTATGTTCACCCGGATTTTGAAGGTGCTTATCAGAATCCGGATGCGGCAGCTACGCTTAAATATACACCAGAACAATTTGCCATCAACTATCGGATTGCTTCTTATAAACGAAACTATTCATATACAATGTTGTGCTCGCCAGAGCTCATACAATTCTTTGAAGACGGCTATATTTTACCTGCCCCGCAGCTTATTTCTGACTTCGGAAAAAACTATCTTTATGGAAGTATGGATTTTGCAAAAAATGCAATGTACTTTCGAGAGCTGGCTCAAAAATATACAGGGACATCAGCTGAATTTTATTTCTGGTTTTATGCCGGCCGACTCTTTGAAAAGGCTGGGATATACTATCAGCAGACAAAATCAAGTTTTGAAGCCGCAATTGCATCAGCTCAAACTCCATCACAAAAAGATAACGCATTATGGTATCTCTTAAATACATCTCTAACTTTCTCAATTAATTCCATCATCAATTCTATAGGCACATATGCCCGAGAATGGAGTGATGCGGAATATTTTGAAGATTTTTTTGAACAGCTGGTTACTGCCCTTCTTGCCGCTGGTCGCTGGAATGAATTCGGCACGATTTACAAAGCCATAGACGGATACGCTTCTGATTTAACTACAGCACAATTTGCTTATATTTACGGCCGATTGATTCAGGAAGGTCTTGCAAACGGAACAAAGCAGGATGAAACTGCTGCCTTTAAGCGTGCCTGCAAAGGTGGAAGCTCGGTTTATTATAAAATGCTTGCAGCTTATCGTCTTGGACTTGGAAAAGATCCTGTTGAATTACAGAAAATTCTTTGCGCTCCAACTGGAATCCGCGAGGCTACAGCAAATAGTCAGGAAAAACAAATCGATAATTCCTTTGAAAATCTTTTAATGGGATATGCTCATTTTGGTTTCCCGGAACTGATTTATCCTGAATGGCAAAAAAATCAGGGCGAAAATCTTTCCACAGAAACAAATTATTATCTTGCAGATTTTCTTGCAAAATGCGCCGATCCGGAAAAGAACGATTATTACACCCAGTCTTTAAGAATTGCAGCCCGCGCACAGCGAAATGCAGGACATCGTATTACACGCGAACAACTTAGTCAGGTATATCCGGATTTCTACAGAGAATATGTTTCAAAATACTGCAGTGAATATAAAATGAATGAAAGTGTTATGTATGCACTGATTCGAAGCGAAAGTTTTTTTGATGCAGACATTATGAGCTCAGCAGGTGCAGTTGGTCTAACCCAGCTTATGGAACTTACCGCAAGCGATATTGCCCGCCGTTTTAAAATATCAGATTATTCGCTTACTGACCCGGAAACAAACATCCGCTTTGGAACCTGGTATCTTGGCAATCTGATTTCCCGCTGCGACAATTCTCCACTTTTGGGATTTTTCTCATACAATGCAGGAATTACAAGAGTTCGCAGATGGCTTCAGAGTTCGCTGATAGAATTCGGTAAAAAAAGCAATATGCCGCTCGATCTTTTCCTTGAAACTATTCCATTTGCAGAAACCCGCGAATACGGCCGCAAGCTTATATCAGCTACAATTGCCTATGACTGGCTGGATTCACCGGCTCGATTTGAAGAAACTGTTGAATCTTTATTAAAATAGGAAAAAACCTATAACTTTATTTTATTTGTTTTGCCTTGTCGGAACGAGTGTTTTTTATTATCTTTATAGAAGAATATAATTAGGGCGTGCCCCGGCCGCCACAGGAGATAAATATGATTGAAGATCCAAAATTGCTTGAAACTGTAAAAGAAGCATTGGAAATGTTCCGTCCTCAGCTTCAGGCAGACGGCGGAGACATGGAGTTTGTCGGAATTGATGATGATTATAAAGTTCATCTTAACTTGACTGGCGCTTGCGGCGGATGCCCAATGGCAGTTATGACTCTTAAGATGGGTATTGAACGCTATCTTATTGATGCATGTCCAGAAATCAAAGAAGTTGTTCAGGATAATGCACAAAATCTTGATGAAATGGGAATGGGATTCTAATGAAAATTGAAAACGACAAATGGGTAGAAATTCACTACACCCTTAAAAATGATGCAGGTGAACAGCTTGATTCATCTGTAGGAAATGATCCGCTTGGCTACGTTCACGGACGCGGATATCTTATTTCCGGATTGGAAAGCCTTTTGGAAGGTCATGAACCAGGCGATAAGTTTTCTGCGCATATTGAGCCAAAAGACGGCTACGGCGAATATGATGAAAAGCTGATTGTTGAGCTTACACGCGACAAGTTTGAGTTTGACGGCGAAATTCAGGTTGGCATGCCTTTCCAGATGATGACTCCTTCCGGACTTTCTATTGTTCATGTTACTAAGGTTGAAGGCGATAAAATCACAATTGATGGAAACCATGAACTTGCAGGCAAAGCATTGAACTTTGACATTGAAGTTGTAAACGTTCGCGATGCTACTGAAGAAGAACTCGCACCAACCAGCGGTGGCTGCGGAGGCGGCTGTGGTGGATGCGGCGGTTGCGGTGGTGGAGACTGCGGCGACTGTGGAAGTGGTGGTTGCGGCGGATGTAACTAACTGTCATCCCGAACTTGTTTCGGGATCTATTCCAAGGCTCCGAGAAGAGTCTTAAAGTTCTCTTCTATCGGGGCATTTTTTATGTCTACAACAATATCAGCTATCGCCTGATACTGACGGAAACGTTCTGTATATTTTTTATGGAGAATGGAGCGGATATCATCTAAAGTAGCTGGATTTTCATTTAAAACATAAGCTGGAGCACCGGCAAAAACACCCGGACTTACTTCTTGGATCTTTGCCATAATTCGTTCGATAGAAAGTTTAATATCAAGGCGAAGGAAAACAAAAGTACCTGCATCGCGGAGCTGCTGTAAAGCCGGCGGATTATCACAAATGCCTCCGCCTGTAGAAATCACAATTTTTTTATCACCATTTTTCTGGATAATGCTTTTACAAGCTTCTTCTTCTGCAAGAGTAAATTCTGTAACTCCCTTTGTCTTATATAAGACACGAGCATCCATACCGCGCAAACTTGCAATCTCATCATCAGTATCAAAAAAATCTACACCGAGTTTTTGTGCCAGCAGGCGGCCCTGAGTTGTTTTTCCACAATGTTTGCAGCCCATAAGAACTACAGAATCTTTCATTTCTTTGCCCATAGCGTTTATTATAACATACGAATTGTAAAAATCTAGTGATTGAGGTATTCTTTTATAAGGATAATAATAGGAGTGAAAATTGGGTATAGCACTTTGTTTTGTTCCGCTGATTCTGGCGCTTTGTATCTTTACTTTTGGATTTAAGTTGAAAATTACTCATCAGCTGATTGCTGTGCTGCTGGGACTTATTGCAGTGCTGCCTATTTCTTTTATTCAGTATCTTCTGCCCGAAATTCCTGAGATTGGCTTTAATCCGATTTTACATACTCTTTTGAAATCACTTCTGCTTTACGGACTTATAGAAGAGCTTTTTAAGGCTATTATTTTACTTATACTGCCAAATAAGAATTACGATGTGCGAAATTTCCTGCTTCTGGCGTTTGTTATGGGCCTTGCACTGGGATGTTTTGAATCTGTAGTTTATTATTTTGATCATCTTCAGCTTGCACACAGCAGAGGTGCTACCCTGCTTTACGGACAGATTGCGGTGCGCATTTTTACTTCGGATATAATTCACATGATGTGTACCGGGCTTGGCGGATTGTTTATTTACAGCTGCAGAAATAAGCCGAGTCGAGTTTCGTTTTTAATTGTCGCAGTGCTGTTGCACGGTATTTATGATTTTTTTGCCGGATTTTCAACTTCGAGCAATTTGCGCTGGTTCTCGATTGCAGTAGTTTTCATGGCAATTATTGAATGCCGAGTAAAGTATACTTCATTGACAGCCACAGATGCCGATGTAACAAACCGTGAGAAAGCGCAATAAACCGCACAAAAAATCAAGAATTTTCAAAAAAAACGTCAAAAAAAGCACATTTTCGCACTCCAACACTTGACAATATTCCCCTAACCCCCTATAATAGCCAAACAATACGACGCGGGGTAGAGCAGTTGGCAGCTCGTCGGGCTCATAACCCGGAGGCCGCAGGTTCGAGTCCTGCCCCCGCTATACTGCTAATTCCTTATGTTATAAGGAGTTACGACACTACTAAACCCAATAAAGTAGGGCTTAGCGTGAGACAATTCACTAGTTTTTACGTAATGATTTTACGTAAAAAGACTTTCAAGTCTGTAAGGTGGTGCTCATGGCTAAGCCCTATTTAATTTATAAGACATCTAATGGTGTCTATTATGCAGAACTTCTTCTGCCAGATGGAACTCACGCAAACAAGAAAAGCACAGGTTGCAGAAACCGTGCTGAAGCTGAAAAAGTTGTGATGGGTTGGGTTGTCAACGGTAATATTCCAGCAAGAACAAACGGAAAGGAAAACAGAAAAACTACCGTTGATAAAATCTCTTTTTTCAATAATCTTCGCAATTATGATTTTTCTCCTGATGAAGTTTTGAAAATTGCTCAAACTCTTCAAGAGCGAAAACTTATTCAATCTTTTGTAATTGCAAATACTCCTCAGAGTAAGCCTATTGAAGATTTTCTTGAAGAATTTTGGAATTACGATAAGTCTCCTTATGTACGTGAGAAAAAATTAAGAGGCCAGTCAATTCATAGAGACTATTGTGTCGCTTTGATGACTCGTCTTAGAACTTACTGGTACCCTCTTCTCGAAGGAAAATCTGTTGGCGAAATTACACGTGATGATATTTACCAGATCTTTACACATGATTCAGTTTCTAAACTTGCTCCAAAAACAATTAACTCTATTGTAAGTGCAATTACAATCCCTATGAAATGGGCTTACTTCCACGGACTTACAAATAATAATTGTTATGATGGAATTCTTAAATGCTCTGCAAAATCCAAGAAGCGAGAAGTTCTCACGCTAGAGCAGGCATTATCGGTTTTCTGTACCGAATGGGAAAATGACACTGCACGTCTTGCAAACATGCTTGCTTTCTATACTGGAATGAGACAGGGAGAAATTGCAGCACTTAGACTTGAAGACATCGGAACAGACAGGATCTACATCCGTCATTCATGGTCAAAGTATGAAGGTTTGAAAGAAACAAAAACAAACGAATGTCGCGAAATCAAAATTCCAGAACAGCTAAGAGATATGCTTTTAATGCAGGCGAACATGAATCCTCATGGAGAAGGAATTAAAGGATTTGTTTTCTATGGCTTGAATCCAGAACATCCAACTGATCCAAAGAACTGGCTTAAATATCTTCATAGAGCTTTGAAGAATATCGGCTATTCAAATCCTAAAGAAATCTGTTTTCACGCATGGCGTCACTTATGGTGTAGTCGTGTTTGCGATTTAATTTCTGATAAGCGAGTTGTTATGACAGGCTCAGGACACAAAACAGAATTCATGCTCGATCATTACGCAGAACATCTTGAAACAGAGCACGCTCTGGAAACTCTTGAAAAAGCACAAGAGCAGATATTCCTGCCAATCTTGAAGAAGGCAGAGAACATTACTGATGTGGAAGCTGAAATTATAGATAATGCTGAGCAAATTGCATAAGGAGGAATTAATATGGGATTATTCACAAGGAAAACTGTAAAAACAAACGATAAAGATAAAAATACTAAAATTAAAATGGTCAATGTTGAACAACTTAAGTTCGACAGAGAATTTAAAGCCGTATTCCAGCAGGAAAGTGATAAAGTTACTGAAATCGCCAATGACATCAGGCTTAATGGATTTGATAAGACCAGACCTATTGTTGTAACAGAAGCCTATATCATTGTAGATGGCCATTCGCGTTTTATGGCGGCAAAGAAAGCGGGGCTACAGCAAGTGCCTGTAATAATAAAGAAGTTTGAGAGTCGCGATGCAACAATTGAATATGAGTATAAGATGCAATTGAACTCTCGTCGTCTTACGGATGGAGAATATTTCGATGCATTTATCAAGCTTGATGAGTTTAGACGTTCTGATCCTAATGCTACAGGAAAAAGTGATGAAGCCATTGGTCGACAATTGAATAAGTCGGCTCGTCAAGTTTCGAAGATGAGAGAGATTGCAAAAAAGGCTAGTCCGGAACTTCTTTCAAAAATTAAAAACAATTCAATCAGTTTGAATAAAGCGTATGAGTTGATAAAGGCAAGTGAAAAGAAAACAGTTTCAGAATCTTTTTCTGAAGCTTCTGTCAAAGAAAATCAGACAGGCAAGGGAATTAACTCTGACTCTTTTAAACTTGGGGTTTTGTTTGTTTTATCGGAATTAGAAAAAGGCAGAAAGAAAAGTCAGATACTAAAGGATAAGAGAATTGCTAAGCTTTCTCTTAGTGAATTAAAACTATCTGAGGAAGAAGTTTCAAAGATTGCAGAACGCTTTGGAATTGCTTAAACAATAAACTAACAAATTAGAGACTGTCTTCAATTCTTTTAAATCTGTTTGAAAACAGTTTCTAATTTATAGACTTTTAAAAAATTGAGGTTCGCAAATTTGCGCAGTCTGGTAATTGTAAATTTTTAGTTTAATTACATATAAGGAATTTTATAATAAAATCTGGATATGGAGGAAATTATGAAAGAATTTAAATGGAAAAATAATTTTATTAATCAAGATAAAAAAACAGAGCATATTAATAAGTATGTACTTTTATTATTAATGGTCAAACTAAAATGTCAAAATACTAAAAAATTAGAGGAAAATATAGCTTCATTGGAAGTTCAAGATTTCTCAGTTTATGAGGAGTTTTTAATTGATCATGTGTTGCCAGAATCAGAAAAAGTAAAAAAGCAAAGTAGATTACTGCACAATCAGCCTTTTTTTAAAGATTTAATTGAATCTATTGAAGTTGATAAGCCCCTTAGGACTAATTTTAAATATAAAAGACTATTGTTTTCAAAGTTTTCTAAATACGTAAATTTAAAAGATTTAACTGCTGTTATGAAAACTTATTGGGCTTGGGTTTTAGGATTATTCTCTTTTTTTTATATGGCATCTATATCTATAATTTTTCATAATATTTTGTATTTGACTGTTTTGAATTTATTAGAAGTCTTTATTGCATTTAGTTTATATAGAACTTTTCGTGGGAAATCAAAGTTGTTCTGTCTGAATATTTACAGAATTAATACAGAACTTTGTTTAATTGAACTTCAAAAAGAATTTGAAGAATTAGAAAATATTCTTAAAGTATCTAATGATCCGTACAAAAATGATACCTTTGAAGAAACATACGAAAAGTTTAAAAATATGTTTTCTGTTCCTGAGGATTTTTTAGACATCTGTATAAATAAATCAATTATTGATGAGAATAATTTTGTAAACTCTAAATACAATCATTTTATGATCCAGTATTTAAAGATAAAAAGAAATGAAAAGTACAGAAATGAAAAATTTGACTGGCAATTAATAAAGCATGTAATAGTTTTTGAAATTAGTAAAAGTAAAAAATCCGATTTTTTGAAAAATGACTTTAAAATGGATTTAAAAACAAGAGAATATTATTCTCCAGAAGGTATAAAATTTCAAAAATTTTTAAATCTTTTTGAATAAATAAAGAATAACACCTAAAAAGACTAGAGAACTGGAAATATTGTTCTAGTTCTCTAGATTCATTTAAAGCTAATTAGCTTTATCTTATAGCCATCAAACGTTTGATTATGGCTCGTTGAGCCTTATTCAATTTTGTTGTTTGTCTCAAACACCTATGAGACAAACAACTCATAAGGAGACTTTGATGGTTTCTTCAAAATCAAAAAATACAATACAAATCAGTAAAGATTTGCTTCTTTCTCGAAATGAATTAGCTGAATTACTTCATTGTGGGGTGTCTAGTATTGATGCTATGGATACTTACGCTTCTATACCCAGGGTGAAAATAGGTCGACATACTTTCTTCTTAAGAACTGACGTTATGGACTTTATTCTTTCTCATAGAGAAGGAGGCGCACAATGAATGACCAGATCTTCAATGAAATAAAGAAAGCCGTAGAACGGAAAGGTATCTATTACGGAGAAATAGTTATTACATGCCAATATCATGATGGTGCAATTCGAGCATTTTCGATTACAACTACAGAACGGGTTAACTGTAATAAGAATGCAAAAGTTGCTTTTCATCAGCAAACAGGGTGTGAAAGATGATTAAAAAACCGTCTGGTGCGCCAAAATATGGAGGAAGTATAACGATTCAAGACTGGATGGTTCGATTATACCAGTTACAAGGTGATAATCTTTTAATATATGCAACAATTCATTCTTTTTCTAAGGATGGAGAAAGCGTATTTAGAGGAAGTCTTAGATACTTAGCCTTTTGGACAGGAAAATCTAAACCAACGGTTTTGAAAGCACTTAATTATTTATTGACACAGAAGTTAATCTGCAAAAAAGAAATTCAATACACACGGTTAAATCAAAAAAGACATTATTGTGAGTATTGGACAACTTTTTCCAGATTAGATACAGAGGAACAGAAAAAAATGCTTAGTACAACTAAGTAGTTTAAGTTATCCACAACAGGTCAAAATTCTTTACCAGTAGTTTTCCACAGTATGTAAACAACAGGTAAAAATTTCTTCCACAACAGGTAAAGTTTTTTTAAAGAAACAGGTTAAAAAACTTTACCCAATATTAACAATAAGTATTTAAGAATAGTAGTAGAAGAAAACGGACTAAAATTGTGGATAACTCTTATAACAAGTTAAGAGGCATATTAATGATTTTTTTTACTAAGAAACTTAGTACTTCATTGGAAGCTGCTAAACAGAATCTTCAGAACAAGTTTGATTCTGAAAGAATACAGATGGTTGAAATCTCAAAACTTAAGTTTGATAAAGATTTCAAAGAATTGTTTGCACAGGAGCCTGAAAAGGTAGAACGCATTGCGCAGGATATGAGAGAGCATGGATTCGATAAATCCCAGCCGATTATTGTGACTAAAGATTTTTCGATTTTGGATGGGAATAGCAGATGCTTGGCCTGTCCAAAGGCAGGGATTACTGTCGTACCAGTTATAGTAAAAGATTTTGCAGATAAAAACGACGCATTACAATATGAACTTCACTTACAGCTTGATCGCAGAAATCTTAGTGATGCAGAAATTTTTGCAATGTTCAAAAAGCTGGAAGAAATGAAGCAGACAGCAAAAACTGAAGGTAAATCTACAGAAGATTTTACAGATGCAAAACTTGCAGAGCAGCTTAAAAAATCTGAACGTCAGGTTCAGAAAATGCGTGAGCTTTCCAAAAAAGCTGATAAACAGACTTTGAATAAAGTCTCTTCAGGTGAAATCACAATCAATCAGGCTTATTCACAAGTCAAAAAAGCTGAGCATCCAAAAGATAACAAAAACAATAAAAACTCTTCTATAAATAAATCTGAGTTTTTCAAAGGCGTTAAGTTTACTTTGGACGAGCTTGCAAAAGGCAAAACCGCAGAAGAAATTCTTGCAGCATTGTAAAAGGAGTAGCTCATGGAAAATGAAGATTTGACTTTAGACTTCATGGGCTACAAGGCTATGTGCCATTGTAGACCTATAATTCAGCGTTTACACAATAAGCGTGACCCAAAAATCGTAAGTTCAGAAAAACATATCGATCTTTCACGTACACATGAAACTATTCTTGATTGTGGTACAATAGAGCAATGTTATGAGCAGATATTTGGAGAAGCCGTAAAAAAATATAATGCAAAGCAAAAGCGAAAAGACCGTCGGATTGAAAATTATCTTGAAACAATTCTGAATGATAAGCGTCAGGGAAAACACAAAAACATAAAGGCTGATGGAAGCCGTAAGCCAGCTTACGAAATGATTATCCAATTGGGCAATAGAGATAACAGACCGGATGATGAAAAAGCTTCTCGAGTGTTAAAGGATTTTTGTAATTTCTTAATTAAAAAATATCCTAACATTGTTCCAATTGGGATTTATCTTCACAACGATGAATTTTCAATTGATGAAGAAACACATCTGAAAGTTTTCAGCCCAGTACATATTCATTTTGATTATGTGTACGTTGCTCATCTTGGAAAGTCTCTTAAGACTGGAATGGACTTGCAATGTTCCATGAGTGGAGCTTTAGCAGAGATGGGATTTATTACTGCAAAAGGTAAAGGTACTGCACAGCAGCAGTTTGAAGAATCTGTTCGGCATGATCTTCAGGATTTTGCAGAAGAATATGGAATCAAAATAGACAGAACTCCTGGCGAAAAACATTCTCACAAAGAAAAACCTGTGTATCAGCAGATGAAAGAAAATGAAAAGAAAGAACGTGAGATTACTGAACGGGAAAAAGTTGTTGAACGCGGCGAAGCACCTCTTTTGAAAAAGCAGAAACAACTTGATGAGCAGAAAAACGAAATTGACCAGAAGTACAAAAATGCTGAACAGGCTTTACAGGATGCTCAGATTATTCAGGCTGAAAATAAAAAGGAATCTAAGACTCTTAAGTTAGAGCAAAATGATTTAGAGCGTGATAAAAGTCTATTCAAAACTTCAGTCCAAAAAGTTCACGCTTACAATCAGATTTGCGGTGAAGTTGAAAGAAATAACATGTCTATTGATTCAGAAATCAGCATATTTAAGAACAATCGTTTTGAAGACTTTACTTCCAGATTTAATAAGTTTGTTGGAAATGTAAAAAAGATTGTTACTGCAATTACAACAGAATTGAATTGGTACAAAGCTGCATTCAAAGATTTTTGGAATAAAACTTCAAAGGACTTCAGACATCTTGCTGATTTAATGGACAGAAACAACTGTAAAAAGTTTTCTGATTACAATAAGAAGTTTTATAACGGGGAATTGGATTATCAGATTCAGGAAAAGAATCAGATACAGCAGCAGCACACCCTTCGTCAGAAAAAGATTAATGATGATTATGAGTGGGACAGATAGGAGGATTTTATGGAATTAGTAACAGATGAAAAAATCAGAACAAAAGTATTACGTTCTGCATTAAAGGAAGAGGGTTTTAAGTTTGATTCTTGGGTTCGTTGTATTCATTGTGGCAGACCTTTTCAGGGAGATGAAATGAGAGTTTTCAAAGAAGGCGATAGTCACCTCGTGTATTGCAAATTCCCAAAATGTGACGGATCTATTATTGATATAGTAGATGCCGATGATGAGGATTTTACAGAAATGGTCGATTCATAAATCTACTTCCGCAACGTTGCGGATTCCCTTTGGAATCCGTAATACACCACAATTTGGCTTGCCAAACTGGGTGTACCCCACACTGAAAATGACAACATTTGCAAAAGCAATGTTATCATTTTCGTGATGGGGCAAGCGTATCTCCGCTTGAGCACTCGTCGGGGACAATCCCCAACACCCCTTAGAGGCGTTTCGTCGCCTCTCGAAAAATCCCGCAACATTGCGCCCCTGTCATGAAAGCCAGTCCTCCTCGGACAAAATGGCTTCCAGACACAATGGTGGCTTATGTTTCGTTCTTTTTCTCACTCCCCCGCCCAACGTTTCGTCGTTGGAACACGACCAAGCTGGGCTTGGATTTTCCCCACAAAATCAAAAAGATGTGATATAATAGAAAAAAGGTAGTTTTAAAATGTCTTCAGATTTCAATGAAAATACAAGAGTTCAGGTTCCGGCTGCATTGCATCTTTGTAAACTTGGCTATACATATCTTGATAAAATAGAAAAAAATGACCATAGCACAAATATTCTTACAGACATTTTTCTTTCTCAACTTGCTAAACTAAATCCATCACTTTCAGAACAAGACTGTAAAAACTATCTCACTAAACTTATTAGCTGTCTTAATAATGAAGACCTTGGAAAAGAATTCTATTCTTACCTTTCAACAAAATCTGGAATTCGCTTAATTGATTTTGATAATCCAGAAAATAACACATGGCATGTAACAACTGAGTTTACATGTGAAAATGAAGATACAAAAGATAATTTCCGTCCAGACATAACTTGTTTTATAAACGGACTTCCA